>Ga0126335_1000168_pt1 | contig 30441 bp, 22 predicted proteins | sample OlaspJWI45metaG_FD_108409 | JGI IMG/M metagenome (GOLD analysis project Ga0126335, IMG submission 108409) | Marine gutless worms symbiont microbial communities from Oahu, Hawaii - Olavius sp. 1 OAHU.JWI-45 metaG | ecosystem: Host-associated > Annelida > Digestive system > Unclassified | place... | reverse complement strand
TATGCAATTATGCAGAGCTTCTTCCCATTGAAATAGCATACATTCAAATGGGACCAACGTCTAGCTATGCAGTTAAGCGTATTATGCAGTTATCCGGTATGCACTTAAGTGGAGTGCACTGTATAAGGCAGTATGTGTGTATGTCTGTCTGTTTGTCTTCTAAAAACTCGGGAACAGGTAGTGTGATTGTCTCCAAATTTTCTGAGTAGCTCCAGGGCACCCCAGAGATGGTTTAAGGTGCAAAAAAGTTGGGGTAGGGGGCCGCAATTAATAATATCGTAATGTGCATTAAACGAGTTTGTTTACGTGTCTCTCTTTAAGTGGGCCTGTGTGTGCATGTTTGTTCGCTTATAACTTGGGAACAGGAGGAGCGATTATCTCCAGATTTCAGGGTATATCCAGGGTGCCTCATGGATGGTTTTAGATGCAAAAATGGAGGGTCATCGGCAGAGGCCATAAAATTGGCGTTTTCCATTTGTTGCTGGATCGGCTGGCAAAGCGCCACTGCAGAGAGATTGGGCACTTGGCACTGGATACACGGGTGCAGATGCTGACGCGCCTGTACACATACTACACATGTACGGGAAGCGGGGGCCTTAGGTGGGCGAAAAGCTGGACAGGGTTGCCTGTGTAATGCCCAACTGGGCTGGCAGAATGGCTAGTTCACAGCTAGGTGATGATTTTGCAAGGCCCTGTTGGTGTGGTTTACAAGACACGAGATACATCTTGATGTGTAGGAGTGGTTAAGTGCATGATGATGTGTGTAGCACGTTGACGGTATGTGTAGTTTTGTTCTGTAATTTATGAATCTGCATTTAAGTTTAGCATAGTTGAACACCTGCCTATTTGATAGTAGGATCACTTGGTCAAGTTTTGATGGTGTCTGATATTATCGATATCATGCCTGTGGATTTAAAAAAAATATTCTCATTTGTAATATGTTTCAGCGATTGACGAATTTATAGAGTTTTGTGTAGTTTATCTGGATATGTCTGCGTTAATTTTAATTGTCAAATTTTTTCATTGCCACTAGGGTAATGTTACTTCAGTTTACTGTATTTCTCTCAGTGGCAGAGTAATTTAGCTGTACTGTGATGCTTTGTGTTAATCAGGTTGAGCGTGAAAAGCTTGGCACTGCTGAGGACCAAAACCGCATGTATGCACGACTTGCCAGTCGGGTACGTCGTCTGTTTTGTATTTTTAATGAAATATCATGGCAACATCTCTTGGGTGTCTGTCTGCGTTTTTCGTTTTGGTTTTATTGCTGTACCGTACACTAGACTAAGTTTGGAAATGCATGCTAAATATTTGTGTGCTGTATTGTTTTGATGAATTTTATGGATAATTGTGTATGTTCTTGGTTCACAGTTGAAATATTGTTGATAAACATGTTTATGTGTCATTATTATTAGGCCAGATCGTATGCATGAGATGTGAACCATTGCGAGTTGTGATTAATGGTCCTGTGCAGTGGTGAGTCCATAATGTGTTTGTGTCCTACAAAAACCGCTGCACGGATCAAGGTGTTTGGGGTGCAGACTCTGGGGAGCCAAGGAGCATTGTATTAGATGGGGTCTCAATTTCCCCACAGATTTGATACACCCTTAACCAAATTACTTTGGCCATCTTCTTGTTGCTGTTGTTTCTGTATTGATGGAAGCTTGTAGGGCAGGCTTAGTGGTGAACTGTAATTGTTGTCTGCTTCAGAGTGTTGGTCGGACGACAGGTGAAGAGTACGAGGTTGATGATGCACTGCTTGATCGTGCTGCACAGAAACAGTCGCAGTCACACATTGAGAGTCGTCAACGCCAACTCGCTATTATTGGTATGTTTTGCCACGTGTGAATTCTTATTTTAATGAAATATTTGCTGTTATACTTGCATGGTACATTTACGAGTATGAAACTGCTGTCTTGTGTGGTACATTATTTGAGTAGCGCTTTCTTTGAATTGATTTCTTGATTATTTTAAGTAACCTGTAAAAGGAATTATGTTCTTTGCTGTAGTTTTTTCTCATACCTCAGCAGTATTTGTCAATGTATTATGGATGAATTGTCATGGATATTCCTGAAATTGCTTGGATTTTGATGGTGATCCTAATTCAGTGATTTCTTTACACCATATTTGGAAGTGTGAATGTGCTATGTGCTATACAGTCTGCAATGAAACTTAACTGCAGTAGTAACGTCAGTATTGTGTCCATGTATTACAATGGTGCAGTCCGCTTTGGGAAATTCTAGTGTGGGATAACGTTAGCATACATACACGTACGTTGATATCAGCAATTCAGCATTCAGCTTACATTGGCAAAGGTTGTACGTTGTACAATGTAGTTTCTTTGTAGCTTACAGACAACAGCATGTGATGTAATTGCAGTCCAGTGTTTGTACATTGTAACATTGTCACAGAGCACAAAAAGATGTCTTCGGCATTGGACAAATGTCCATATTGCTTCAGCAACATTCCCAAGCATCTCATCGTTGCCATCGGCATGAAGGTGAGAAATTATGACATTTCTTACGTCGACTTGTTCAGTTGTTTACTGGTCGTCCGTTCTGATACAATGTGTGGATTTTGTCAAAGCAGATTTTGATGTGATTATTTATTGTTTTGTTTATTTGTTTCAAATAATCTTGCAAGTACAGTGTGGTTGTTGTGACACAAATGACAGGTTTGCCTGATAGTTCCAAGCCATCGGTCAATGAACGACGGCCACTGCCTGATTGTACCAATGCAGCATGTCATACAGGCAACTGTGCTTGATGAAGATGTTTGGGATGAAATCAAGGTACAGAGTGTTGTACTAATTTTTATTATTGTAAAGCATGCTGTTGTATCAAGTTTTATGATTTGTGTGAATTGGCACACGTGTGCTGCCAGTTTTTTTATGGATTGCAAGTAATAGCCAGCACTGGCAGGTGCTATAACCCTTGTAAGTGTTAGGCTGTAGTAGACATAGTATTGTACTTGTGCATGTTGTGGATACTAAATCAAAGGAAAGTATAGTTGTATGACAGAACCTGTTCTGAAATCTCAGGAAAGGCCCACATTGAAACATTCCGGGAGAGCTCCCTATGATGCTTACTCCTATAATTATTGGCTGACACTCTACCAAGCATCCCTTATTCTCAGTCTTTCTGTCCTGATTTATCTCTGTCTGCAATTTTGCAGTGGCAAATTTCTGTTGTCGCACCACGTGACATGACGTCACTTGTTGGTTTGTCACTAATTGACTGGAAGTGTAGACTGGTGTCACGCTAGCATGTCTGTTATGATATCTCCCCATGTCGTCAAGGAAATATTAATGTTATTAATTCTTGTAATGTAGGTAATGTAATCATACTTTTTATGGTGGCCTAAATAACTGGCTACTTCTAGGATCACTAGAGTGCCACAAGTTAACAACTAAGGAAAAACGGTTACAGGATCAAATCAGAAAATGAAACAGTCACGAAAAAGTCTTCAGTAGCCAGCAGAATGTAGCGAGAGATGGAGAAGATACAACGTCATCCGACAAACTGTTCTAGACCTTAGGATGACACCTGGAAACACCCTGTTGCCGGCACATTTGTAGTCTGACAGAGGGCACCACCAGGCAGTCAGTGCCACCAGGTGTGTCAGCAACACGAACGTGTGGCCCAATGCAGTGTTGTTAAGAGTCTTGGTATGTCAGCACAGCCATCTTGTACTTGATGCTGTCTGGAACTCGCAGCCAGTGGGGGCTAATGAGAGCGTCGGTGATATGGTCATCGAAACCCAGATGGTAAGTGAGCCATGCTGCCGGATTTAACACCGACTGGAGTTGTCATTGCAGATAGGCTGGGATTTAACCAGCAATAAGGCTTGTTGTCTTGGTGCTGTACATCTCCTCTCAGTCTCTAAAATGTTTTTTCATTGCGCTGTTGATCACATTTCTAAAGGTGATTGTTGTCTCTGTTCTGTTGTGTGCAGATATTCCGTAAAGGCTTGACACGCATGTTTAGCGACCGAAGCGAGGACTGTGTCTTCATGGAAACCTGCATGAACCTAAAACGTTACCCACACATGGTCGTCGAGTGCATACCACTTCCAAAGGAAGTTGGAGATATGGCTCCAATCTACTTCAAGGTGATAACAAGAGGCCAAAGTAGTTTGACATCGACTGCATTGAGTTGGAGCAGCAGTGTTCCTATACCTTGCACACCCAACCATGGCTGTGTAACCATTGTTGCTTATAATCGAGATGTGATTCTAGGTGCTAGGCCTATAGTCAAGAGGGTCTGATTGGTCCTCTCTACCTAAATCCCAACATTGTCTATTATGTCCCAAGAGGGCCCCCAGCAGGGGGACCTGCTAGGTCCACTGCAGTACTATCCACCCACTGCTTGTGGTGCTGAGTTCTGTCCTTTGACTTGGCTATATGGATGCCGTCACTGTGGGTGGCTCTCGGGATGCAGTTGATAGAGATTTTCAAACCGTAATGGATGTAGGTCATGAGATAGGTCTTTACCTAAACATCTCTAAATGTGAACTCATTTCCTATCCTGGGTGCGTCATCTCTGACTCCACACTGTAGTCATTTTTGCAGATTCCAGTGCCAGATGCAGAACTTCCAGGTGCTCCTCTGTTTCCCGGCACTGTTCTGGATACAGTTTGGTCACAGCGCTGTAATGATATCGCTAGAGCAGTTGACAGGCTGGCATCTATCAATTCACAGGATGCCCTTTAGGGCTTCTTTCAGTGCACAAAGAGTGCAGCATTTGCTGCGCTGCTCGCCTTTGGATAACATCGCAGCGCTCCAGACATTTTTGATAAGCGTCTGAGAGTGGCTGTTTTATTATCACTAATTCTGATCTCACCGATATCCAGTGGATGCAGGCTTCATTGCCAGTTAAACATGGCAGCCTTGGGATAAGACGGGTGTCTTCACTCGCAAATCATGCCTTTTTGGCTTTAGCAGCAAGCACCCTCTCTCCAAGATCAAATTTTGGCATTGAGTGCCTGCTCCGCACACCCATTCCTGGACTCTGTCGTGCTGGTCCATGTCACCTGGGCCACTTCCAGCTTTGCTGCCCAGTAAACAATCCTTCTGAGACAAGTTGTGACTCCAAAATGACCGTGCACTCGTCGAGGATTCTTTTGTGGAACCGACACAGAAGTCAGATTATTGGCTTCAGTAGCGCCACATAGTGTAGATTGTCTTCTGGCTCTGCCTATTGCTAACTGTGGTCTCCAGCTTGATGACGAAGCCGTGCGTGTTGCTGTCGGTATGCGACTTGGTCTGGCTCTGTGTGGCCCACACAGTTGTCCATTTGGTGACCAGGTGTATGCCCAAGGCCTCCATGCGATGGTATGCAAAATGGCGCCAGGTAGAATTGCCAGACACTTAGTACGGAATTACATCATCTGGCGGTTTTTTGGCTCTGCCAGCATTCCAGCCACAAAGAAACCATCAGGATTGGTCAGGCAAAATGGTAAACGGCCTGACGGGCTCACCTTAATCTCGTGGCAAGGTGGAAAGTCGCTGGCTTGGGACGTCACTGTTGTCAGCACACTGGCACAGTCGTATGTTGACAGGGCAGCGGTCTGTGGTGGCAGAGTTGGCAGCCGAACGAAAGTTAATGCAATACAGTAATTTGCCAGCTAATCTTATCTTCCAGCCTATTGCTGTGGAAAACTTGGGAGCTCTTACATGTAGCTCACCATCCTCAAACTTTATCTCGGCCCTTGGTCATAAAATCAGCAGTGTGTCTGGCGAAGAAAAAGAAACTTCATTCTTGTTCCAGTGTCTGTCTGTGGCATTGCAACGATTCAGTGCAGTTCTTCTGCACAACACTTTCATGTCCCAGGAAGATCCAGACCAATAGCCATAGCAGCACTGTTTTTATTGCTTTTAACCCTTGGGAACTATACACCCAAGGGTATAAAAAATGATAACGGTTTTATTTGCTTTGCAGCACGAATGCTGGATTGCACTTTAGACAATGACATCTGCCACGCAGGACAGTATATATAAGAGAATGCAATGCATCATCATATAAACATAACACAAGACACAGGTTTAGCACAGTAATATCCCTGCTGCCAAATAGCAGCTCCAGGTTTACTCGATGCCGTAAATTAACTATACTAACCGAAGTAACAAAGGAACATATACGTAATATAAGAGGTAACTCAAAGATGGTAAATACCAAAAGGGAAGGAGTAGTTTTGATCATCCATTAAACTTTTGAAGACTAAAGAGCTTTTAGCTTCAAAGTCCCTATGACCCCCTGCTCAGAGGCCCTGCCCCTGGACACTGCTGGGCCCATAACAGTCCCTAAATCCCTTTTGCCCCTGATCCACAGTCACCTCCAAATGACCTTCTGTCAATGTTGAGCCAACTTCAGTCCTGATATTGCATATCGTTTTCTGGATTCAGAGAAATAACTAGTTGACTATTCACTGTAAATGTTGTAATGTTTACCTCAGTTTAACTGTCAGTTTGCTGTTATTGTGATTGAGAGAGCTTTGTAAGTTAATTCTATGATGTTGTGTTTGTGCCTGTGTAGAAGGCGATTCAGGAATGTGAAAAAGAATGGGCTGACAACAAGAAGCTGGTTGATCTCAGTCAGAAAGATATAAGAAAATCGGTACTTATTACTTCAGTTTCTGGTTCCTATTAAATATTCTTTGAAAATAACACTGTTTTATGCAAACAGGCCTAAATGTTAACAACGCCTGCACACTGGGCAAAGTTACAGAGGGTCGAATTGTCGATCATTCTATAGGAATGGATTGTCACCTATAACACTGTAGCACGACTGTGCTACCATGACAAGGTCTGTTTAAAACAACACAATTTGATGTACACACTGCAAGCATATAGTTATTATTAGTCTAGTGGTAGTATGCTATTCATCAAGAGCTGGCCATCAGTAAGCATTTCACAATCTTATGTGGTTGCAGGTTCCCAAAGGTTTTCCCTACTTCAGTGTTGACTTCGGTGCAGAAGGTGGATTTGCTCACGTCATCGAAGATGAAAAGTCATTTCCTCCGTACTTTGGCCGAGTATGTTTTGACTTTGTGTCTTTCAAGAATATATGTTTGATGTTTATTTGGTGTCATGCTTCTTAGAACGTCGTTATTTTAAAAAATCATTTCAATTTATATTTTATATGTGATTGCTTGCTCAGTAGAATGTCAGATCTTTGATCAGTAGGTGACAGATTCTAGTCTCTGTCAGGCACCACTGCATAGTAACCTTTGGCAAGTTATTTACACCTATGTGGTGACATTGTGGTGTGCCTCTGTCAGCAAGCAGTATAATGTTATTAATTTGGTACTGGCCTAATGGCTGGAAAGTGAACAAACTTAATCTGCGATGCAGTCGCCCTGTATCTTGCAGTGTAAGCACGTCTTTTGCTGAGGGCACTGTAATGGAGATCTGCACTGCTTAGGGGGCCACAAGCCTCCGGAAGGACTTTACTCTCATTTTGCTATATGTTTTTTATGACAACTTTTTGTATGTGTGGTTTTAGGAAGTCGTTGGCGGCATGCTTGACTTGGAGCCACGGTTGTGGAGAAAGCCTCACAAAGAAGATTTTGAAGAGCAGAGACGAAAGGTGCTGCATGTTGCCGAGTTGTGGAAGCAGTATGATTGGACAAAACGGTTGAGAGGGGATCAGGAATAATCCACCATTGACAGACAGTGTCTAGATCATAACTGTGTTGTGAGACGGAGCGTTTGGACCCCAGTGTACAGTATTATTAGGCTGCATTAAATGCATTAGATGCAGCCTATTGTTACCGAATGTGTGTGGTGTCTCTCCGTCAGTCAGTCTGTCTGTCTGTCTGTCACGTGGTTCAACTCGGCTTCACTGTGCAAAGTGGCTGAATGTATCAAGATGCTGTTTAGGGTGAACACTCCAGGGGCCCATGGGACATTGTGTTACATGGGGGTCCTGATTCCTCCACAGACAAGAGGCGGGGGTGGGGACCTACTTTCAATATTTGGGACCCCCTCACATCTCCAGAACGGCTGAAGCTAGAGACTTGAAATTTTGCGTGCATGTAGAGGGCGGGGGCCCAAATGAAAACTATGCAACAGTAGCTCATATGTGGGTCCACGTCTGGGTCACGTGACCTGCTTTTTACTTTTGCGCTGTCATACATATCTTATGAATGGCAGTAGTTATGGAGTCCAACCTGTGTAGTGTGTGCATTGCATTTGATGCAACCTTTGCCAAATTACTTTGGCCTCTTGTTATAAATTTGTATTTATGTCATTTGCAGATGCAGTGTTGTTAGAGGTTGTGGTACTGGAAAATATTTTGCATGGACTAAAGCAGACAGGGGAAATGGGTGCATGAGCATTAGGCTGAAGAGTGTAAGCTACAGAATAGAATTTGTATAGGAATATTGGATTTAAGGGACCCCCATATTTGAGAGTTGTTAAACCTAGTGGCACCATTCACAAAGGAGGTGAGCGTAAAATTTGTGATATTAACCCTCATTGTCTGCTGATGTCTGCACTGGGCAGTGTCCTTTTCTCACTGTGGGTGTCTGCAACAATAGTCTAAATGAAGTTTGTATTAGTCATTAAAGATTGTTATAACACAGTTGTTGGCTACTTGGCTGTATACTGTATAGTTAAACCACAATGCATAAAGTGAAATACAGAAGGCTTAGAAGTGCAATATTTGTCAGCATTCACAAGTGATGAGTTGATTATAACTGGCACATTCTTACTTTACAAGTTAAGTAAAGTAAAACTGAACAAAGAGTTTCAGGCAAACGCCGACGTGGCAGTTGCCAACTGAACTTGAATAGGACAGTAGGACTGGACTACATACTGGCAAGTACACGATTAGTGTAATGCAAATTTGGTCATTGCTGTTAACGTGTTGAGATTGTCTATAGTTGGCAGCAAGTTCATAATAGCAACATAGTAATAGTAGCACTGATAACTTGCAGGATAGTCGTAATGGGAATTTGACAAGCTGATAAGTTAAACTGTCTCAAAGCTATGATTAGACGTAGAGGAACTATGAGTGCAGGCCAATGCCTCTCCCCGCATCACAAATACAAAACTAACAAAGTACTGATATCGTATGACCACAATGTCAAAAACAATTCAAACGTATAAACTAAATTACTCTTTTTATTGTCATACTTATATATCGATCAGGGGAGGATCCAGGAATTTTGGAAAGGGGGGCGCCGGTAAGGGGGCGGAGTTTCACATCTTCATTTCTTAACGTTAACGGCAAAAAATGAATATACTTGAGATTAGTAAATCGTCATCAGCAAAAACCGAATTTTCGTTTTTTCGGTATTTTTTCTGTCGGTTTTCGTTTTTTTTCGTTTTTTTCAATAGCGACGTCGGTGTCGGTTTCGGTTTTTTAAAATATCGCGATATCGGTTTTCGGTTTCCGACTCGGCTCTACTCTATGGACCTTGGTGCGTACTGAGTAGTGAGTAACTCAATAGTAATGAAGTATATAGCCCCATTCCGGACACATTTCAACTTTAACGTAATGATAATATATGTACAATATTTGCTTATTTTTTGCTTATAGTTGTTTAAAAAAATAATTTATAAACATTTTATTACATTAACTGCGTTATAGTAAGTGGCAGGAAATGACGTCATCGGTTTTTGATTGTTGATGTAAATTTACGGAGATTTCATGATTAATTAGTGGATATTGGATAAAGAGTATCGGCCCGAGTGTTCCATTGTGTAAGTTTCCTTGTTGCAATTGATATGGATTTATTTGTAATGTAGAAAGCCTGTTTTGCGTTACTGTCGAATAGTCATGGCTTCGTCGCCATATTGTTTGTTTTTGAAAATCATTAATTAGGGTCTATTGCTGGATGAAGGAAGCAGGGTTAGAGTGGACATTAAGAATCCCAATAACCACGGTCTAACACGTTCTGACCGCTGCTAAGCACTGCGGCCCCTAATCTTTCACTGCCGCAGCAAACTCGCTTACAACCAATGGCGGCCTCTAAACTGTAGTTCCTCTTCAGCATGAGATCCGGCCTACTGTGTACTTTAGGGGAGGCACCTAGAGAAATAGTGCTATTGTAGCTCTACATGCAGCGTTCAATTTCGGCTTCGATCTTTCATCGTCCGATGAAGTTGAATTCAGTCCAGACCGTAGTACTTCTGATATGTTTCTATGAGGTAAGGTGACATATTTCCAGTTTTCTACCTTCTCACTATTGCGTAAATAGGTGACAGTACATAATGAACCACTCGTCCCGGAAGCGGTTTTGGTTTAGGGATAGGATTAGGGTCAGAGTTAAATTAGGAGTTTATGGTTAGAATTATGGTTTGTGCTAAGATTAGGGCCAGGGTGTTTGCGTCAACATTTTATCCGTGGCCTGGCCCTTAGACTGAATTGTGAAAGTGTGGAAGGCTCTTTAGCATTCTGTAGTGGATGCAGCAACTGGTTCCCCACAGCAATTGTGAATACATTCAAGGCTCTTCTGTGCAAGAATTGGAACAGTCTACAGCAACAACGTGGATGTTAAAGGCAGCAACTCGCTTCCCACATCCATCAGCAACCTTAACAGTATTTACTGTGAAGTAATCAACATCTTATGTTTTGCCCTTGCCATTGGGCATGTTCAGTACTCCAGTGATGCCAGTCTTCTCTGCGTCGAGCCATTTCTTTCAGTTGTCTATATCTTCAGTTGCCAGTCTTGGTCTTCAGTTGGTCAACTAATATATATCGTTAAATAAGGTGAAATAGCTGGTGTGGTTTCCTATAATCGTAGTCACTGCCTGTTCTTATTCATCAAATGTCAGTGGTTGATAAGATGTCTAACAATGATGCTATTGGTCAGTTTTGCATGAGTATAAGATAGAATGTGTCTAAATCAATATTTATGTACCCTTTAAAATACACCATAACAAGAGTAGCAATATCCATTGTTTGTGTAATTACACTTTACTCAAGTAGTTATTACAGTTTGTGATTGCTGATAATTTATACTGCAGTATATGTATTACTGACACTGATTTATATTAATGTAACAATTCTACCTTCTAATGAAGCTCTCGTGTACGGGTCGCACTGAGTGCTTGCTAACCTACTCTACTGGTACGGTGGTCGAATGACGTGCGGACGTATGGTTCGATCGACGGACGGTTCAGACGCACGTACGAAAATAGCTATGGAAGCGCGCGCCAGCCGCTGCTGCAGTGCAGCACCCCGATCTATGGCACAAGGTCTCGTAGGTCGATCGGACATGACGTGGCATGCGAGAGCTCAGAACGTATTCGACCGATTGGTCGTTCCTGCTCAGCCACGTTGTCGATGCTTGGTCAAGGTCGTATGACCGCTGGTTCACTCGGTCGGTCGGGCGTACAGCTGACGATGTTAGGTGCCTCGACTTGAGGCTGCAGGTTTGTAAGATAATGCGCTTTTGTACAGTGTATTTGTTAGGTGGAGACTGACTGATAAATACTTAGCTTTCTCCATCATATCTTCAACTGCCAGTGATAGCCAGATGCTGCTGCTGTGACTTGTCTTATATGATAGCTTTCTTGATGTGTGGCATTTTTCAATGGATGATTGCTGATAAAGTTGTGCTTTATGTTTTCTTTATGTTGAACCCCATTGCCGTTTTGAGGCATGCTACTGTTGTTTCTCATCTTAAATTTCAAAATCTTGTAATAAGTAATGTTGGGGTTCAACACTTTTATACAGTGTTAAGTATGTATAGAGACCATTCTTCAACAGAGTTGAGGCTCTGGCAATCAGATTGAACTAATAATGCTCTTACAATGGTGATTCTCCAGGGTTTTGTCTGCAAGTCTCAACCCACAGTTGTGAGGAATTTGAAAGTTGGGAATTGGCCATGTTAGTAGTATGATAGGGGTTGATGCCAATCCCGTTTGTAGGTTAGGGGTCTGGTCCCCCTGAAAACATTTAATCGTGGTTACATTGTGAATCATCAGAGGATGACTGCTGTCTTCTGTATTCACACTGGGGACATCTTTCGAGGGCAGTCTAGCCGTTGACAGTTTTTCTGTAGGTTTCCCTACGAGCCACACTTCCGCTGCAGATCGTGTTGTTGTCATATTAAAAATTTTACTTAAAAACAATAGACACTAAATGGCTTCTGCAACAATTCAGCAAAGAACTGATCTGGCAAAAGTAGCAAATCATAGCAACCTCTAAACGTGTTCAAATTTGTCTCATTTTTGGTATGTAGAGTCTCAGTAGGCAAAGGAACAAGGGCAGTGTTGTGGAGAACAGTTACTTTTAAGTTTATTTTTTACCTTACATTTTAGACCACCCTAATTCACAGCTGCAGCTCTGCGGAGGACAGTCCCTCATACACTTGGCTCTTTGCACGTTGCATGTTGTTATATATGTGGATGATGTGTTCCGATGTTGCAGCAGCAGAAATGAGTGGAGCACGACTGTATATTGGACGACTCTCTGATACTGCCAGAGATCGAGACGTGGAGCGATTCTTTAAGGGATATGGAAGAATACGTGAAATTGTGCTGAAAAATGGCTACGGATTTGTTGTAAGTTTTCTGCTAGTTTTTGACTAGATAAGTAAAGGGATAATTGGAATCACTTAACTTACGTGTAATCTAACAACTTGTGCAGCACTTGTATTGTACAGCATTTATTAACAGTGTGGGTTTTAAGTTAGCATTGCAATGAGCAAACGTGTCTGCATGGGAATAATGTCGTATTGCATAGTTCACTTTCAGACAACAGTGCTTGCAAAGTAGATGAAGGTGTTTTCGTTGCATCAGTCATTCGTTGTCTGAATGAGTAAGTGCTAGAAGTGATAATTCCAGTTTTCTGTACCTTTGGTATTTTTTGCGTTTTCAACTTTAGCATTAACATTATTATCAATTGTACAGGAGTTTGATGATGCAAGAGATGCCGATGATGCTGTGTATGACTTGAATGGAAAAAGTCTTTGTGGAGAGAGGTGTGTACTATACTAATTTTATCTTCTGTATGTAACTTCATATATGAATTTGAAGCAGTATTTCCTGTTTAGGCCAAAGTTCAGATGATGTTACCTGTACACTACTACACAGATGTTTTGTTTGTTCATTGTCTGGCATTGCTCGGTGCAACATAGCATGCGTTATTGTGCATTGTCGCATCACTGACTAAAATACTGCATTCCTATTGGTCCAACTTCAGTCATGTGACGTTAGATATAATCGGCTATCTCATTCACCGAGGCACGATCGTTGGACATAATATATTAACCGTTAAACATATTTCAATGTGCAATGGTAAAAATGTAACGTAAATTTTTTTCATGTGCAGTGCCGAGACTATATGTGGGCGGATATGGTGTAAAATTGTTTACTTATTGTTTTTCTTTTTTGAAAATGCATACAAACAAAGTTGTCGATAAAAGTATTATTTATTTTCACCAAAATTATGACCAAAATGTGAAAATATTACATTAGTTTATCGCTTACATACTTACAGCATACTGTGCTGTGTTTACTATGATGTAACGTCTTACGTAAGGCCGTGTTTGTAATATTTATGCATATGCTTTCATGGTAATTTAATCGAATTGTTGGAATAAAAGCCTTTTATATTACAGAAATTAATATCGAAGTATAACTGGTAACGAACTATATTGGCAGTTCTGTGATAGACGGCTAACGTAACAGGTTTGCTGAAATTTTCGAGGTTAAAATGTCATTTTTTATTTTAGTTAGTGATATGACAAAACAGATGAAGCATGATGGTGACGTGAGACATGCTAATATATGTGTCCCTCAGTTGAAATGCCAACCTTCGGGCTCCACCCTCATGTGACGTTCAACTTTGGGACATATGTATTAGCATGTCTCATTGGCCATCATGCTTCATTTGTATTATGTCAAAAGAACTAGAACACCTATGGCAAGGCTATGATGTGGCTACCACAGACTGAAGGACAGACAGACAAACAGTCTGATCCCCATATGCGACTTTCACCATGTGTAATAGTGTCACTGCAAGTAGCTCATTAAATTATAAAATAGTTTGGCATGTGTGATAGCCAGTACATATTGCTGAGTGCTGATGTGAAGTATGTTATGCAATCGTGACGTGTGTGATGCTTTGTTATATTTGTATCTATTTCACTGTTAGGGTGGTGATTGAGCATGCACGCTCGCCAGGCGGTGGAAGGGACTTCCCAAGTCGCAACAGTAGCGGCTTCCGTAGAGAACGTGACAGGTAAATCACTGTTATTTCTGCAATACCACATGCTAGGAAATGATTTCCTGGAGCTTTGGGATTGCAGGAATGGGTTGACAGGCAAGACAGTATGCACTCACAGGCAACCATCTCATAATGTCAGCACTGTACTTAGCATATTGTGGCACTACAATAATTAAAACTATTTATGACTACCACCACCTGCCTGGTTGTTTCAAAATATGAGGCTTGATTTACAAAAATTTCTAGGAAGAACTATGAAGTAAGTTAGGAAAAAACTACACTGTCTAGGAAAAAGTAAACCACAGACAATATTGGACAGAAATGTCAAATCTTAACACATCCTAACAAAATTATATGCACTTAATTCTGAATAATATATCTGTGAAAGAACTGCAAAGTGACTGTATTTTCTCCAAACAGTATCTCAGGACTGAGAAGGCCAAGAACGTCAAATTTAGCACAAAGGCATTGTCTAGTACGAGGATGATGTGCGCACTTGAATTTTTGGAAAAAAAATTTTAATTGTGGCAAAACTTGCAAAAACCACAAAAAATACACCAAAATGTCACGTTTCACTTTAGTTGCCAGAGGTCAGCATCACAGAGCTGCAATAGCCCACAGCGAGCTATACTTAGTAACATGATGTCGCTGTCGTTAATTACACTTTTCCATCAACTGGAAAACTTGCGTCTGCATAGGCCTAAGTGTTTTTTAGACTAGACGGGTTTTTCAAAATGCTTGAGAAAACTGTTTGGCATAGGCCTATGACCCGAAATCGCAGCTAAACTGCGGAGCACTGAGGATGCTGTGACTTGTTGGATTACGTGTAACATCCCACTCTATGTAATGAGTGCTGGCATCATTGAGACAAGTCTTTCCATGCAGTCGATTGCACTGGTATGGAAAGCCAAACTTGCAGCAGTGTATGGAAAATACGTGCAAAAACTAACTTATGACAGACATGTAGCAAACTTCACTGAGGTATGCTTGTAAGAATTGCTGATAGGAGCATGTTTGTGAGTATTCACAATTGTGGTGCATAGTGCAGCACTGAGCATTTCCTCTGTCAAGAAATTGTTATGTCTAGTCGGTATCGGAAATTATGTAATATGTAACATGGGTGCTTAGAACACCTGACGACGCGTGATGTAATGAGAAAACAATAGGCTTACATAACAGGCATATGGCATAATCTGGTAGCTGAGAATAACTGTTTTTAATGTAGTTGGAAGGTTGGCTGTCAAAGAGTAAGCACAGTGAGTGAAGCAGATGATTGTCAGTAGTGTACTGAGTGGAATGCCATGGATGTGATTTGTAAATATACATTGTAAAGAGCTATGGCAGAATTGATCAGATGTCATTACAGGGAGTTTGTCTGTTTGTGGCATTGCAGGCCACTCCCGCCTTTGAGAACGCAGTATCGCATTGTTATTGAGAACCTGTCAGGCAGAGTCAGCTGGCAGGTATGATCTCTGTTTGCTTGCTGTGCATTGTAGTTATGGTCGTAGCAGTTGTTTGTCAGATTGTGTTGTGTTACATTGTCATGTTTTACTCTGTTGTTGTAGTTGTTTAAACCAACAGTTTATTGCCACCAGCTATTAGTTGTATCATGTCTAATACAAGGTATTACAATGCTGTCTAAAGCAACGTGTCTACGTGCTGTTCTGATTCCAACTGAACAGTGAACAGGATATTATAGCAAAACAATGTTTCCTCGTCATTTGTTGGATTACAGAAACCTTTTTTGTCCACACTCATATACTGTCATACTACAGAAACTTGAAGGGCCATTTTAGCCTGCCGGAATGTGCTATATTTCATATATTTTGCTGGAGTGATATCGCATGCTGGAAATGGCAGTATTTCTCCACACAGTACATTGCAGTTCTCCAGTTTTGAAATCTGTCTTTAATTCTGCTGATAAAACATAGGAGTGTCTGCAATTTCAGGACCTGAAGGACTACCTGAAGCAAGCAGGAGAAGTGACGTATGCCGATGCACACAAAGAACATCCTAATGAAGGGTAAATGTTGGCAGGCTAATCACACAATAGGCTACTTCGGTTGTAGTCGTAATGTGTCCTTATTAGGACATGAAACCAACATTTGTTTCCAGGCTGTATCAGTTGAAGCATTCTTGATGACTAACACTGTGTCTCAAAACACCAGACCCCTACGATTTTTTGGCATAGCTTTGCCAAAGCAAGCCAGTCGTGGATAATTTTTGGCAGAGACTTCTGTGTAGTTGCTATAGCAACCATAGCATCATTGCAAAACAGTGCACAGGTCTACTGCACAAGTTTGGCAATCAGGTTTCTTAGGAAACTGGCGTCAAACATACAGCAACAACAACCGTTTAACGGCCTTTGTCCGGGACTATCCGGGTAGGCCGGTACCAGAAGAAAAATTCTTCTGGATTTTTTATGGAGCAGGAGAAGATAATGGAGGCAGAGGTACCGACAGTCCAGGTGGGTGCCACCCCAACCGGACTAACAGCACCCCCATCCCCACAACCCCCAAGGTTAGGCTGGATGCCCTTTCTGCCACCCAACCAACAGTGTCAAAGCACTGAAGGCAGCACTTTTTAACATAATTCCACCAAAATGCTCTAATATCAATATCATTTGACGTGCACAATTTTAATTAAAGCAGCATTTCGCGTAAGTCATGATTAAACAGGTTATGAGCAGGTCATTGCGCCGGTGTTGTACCGATGCACCGTGCACGTTCAACATTTGAGTTCCTGCATCAAGAAACACCCGAATTTCTTTCGCTGGATTTGTGGCTGCAACTTAACACAGTTGAGTACAAGACTTGTGACTGCATACAGGATCCTATAAGAAGCCAGTACGTTACATGGCCCAGAAGCAGCAACTGGTGAAAGTACGGGCTGACTGTGAACAGACCATTGTTAACAAGGCGATAGACCAGTGGAGCAAGCAAGCCTTTGTCAAAGCTAAAGGACACTTTGAACACTTGCTGTTTATGATATATTACATTCTGTGGACACGTGAAATGTTTTAAACAACTTGAATTATCAGTGAAGACCATCATAAACTCCCATTATCGAACTATCGCAGTAGACCCAGCGCACACTGTTTTGCTGTAGCAACCATGCAGATGGTTCTCGAGCAGTACCAGACTTTTTAGGCACGATTAGTAGACAATAGTTTCTGCCAAGAATTATGCATCACTGGCTTGTTTTGGTAAAGTTATGCCAAAAAATAGTAGGGGTCCGTTTTTTGGAGACACAGTGAAGTTGTTAGTTATTATCAGTTACATTACTTTTGCTACCAAATGAAAGTAATTTTCTGTTCACACTTATAACTCGGAATATTTAGTAAGAGTTTTTTGCCATGAAAGTTGGGGGATCGACTAATGTGTGGGTCTGAAATTTGCTAACAGCTGTTCCTGCAGAAGTCAGCCAAGTGAGTTATGTAGATAGCAGTCCTCAGCCATCCCGATAGTGACGTTAATAGTGTGACAAGGGGAGGCAGGGTCGGTACAGTGTGTTGATTGTTAGCCACCACCATCTGAGCCAATGTCATCATTCTCTTCTGGGCCATGTTTTTTTTTGTCCAGCTTGGTGAAATGTCCATGTGGTCTGTTTCTGTTGCATGTTAACGCAACATGGTGTCGAGTTTCTGGACTATGACGTTCAAGAATTAAAGGTTACAGACCAGACTGGCAGTGAAAACGTTACTGTGCAGTACACAGATGGTAATGAGTGGCCGAAGTAATTTGGGGAAATCACCCCGTCTAACACAATGTTTCTTGGGACCTAGGATTCCTCACTCCAAACAGGACCTTGATCTGTGGAGCCATTTTTGCAGGGTGCAGGAGCATGACAGACTTGCAGACAGACACACCACGCAACAGGATGATCGGTCACACTGGTCTGAATTTCATGCAGCCTGATCATGGCAACTGTCATAAAATAAATGTGTGTTTTCTGTTTAAGTGTTGCTGAATTTGCAACACGCGGGGACATGAAGAATGCAATGACAAAGCTTGACAACACGGAGCTTGGTGGTCGGAAAATACGTCTTGTGGAGGACAAATCTTCAAGCCGCCATCGCAGGTAACATGACCTGCATGTTTGGTGAAGGGATGCTTTAACTGCGTTAACATTGTTATAAATGACAGATGCAGTACACTTTTTGCTGATGTGTATCAAGTTGCATCCTTTGATATCCTCTATTCCAGCAATGTATGACAAAAACATTGTTATCGGCAGTGGACACGGAAACACGTGGTTTTTTATCAAAGAACAGGATTGAAGATATCCGTTACAGCAGTTCTATTAAATGTTCTTATACGTTGGGCCAAAAACGGCACCTTGTATTGAGCCAATTATTATATTTTAACGTTACGTTAGAAGTATAATTCAAGATGCATTTTGAAGCTTAAATAATTTCTGAGAAGTCAACATGATGTTGTTATAAATGACAGATGCAGTACACTTTTTGCTGATGTGTATCAAGTTGCATCCTTTGATATCCTCTATTCCCAACTGTACAGAAAACACAATGGAGTTTTAGCATTACGATTGACGTTACGTCATCATAATGTGGATTTGGTTCGGTGTTATATCTTTAGTGAAAATTTCATGGAAGATTTTCCATGAATCTTTCACAGCAGCAGCTTTGTCTGTTGGCATTATTTTTCATGAAAATTGACTTTGACTTAAGCTTAGGATTTTTATTCCTTTTATAGAGTTTTTTCACCAATTTGTTGACAAACATGCTGTTCACGTGCAAATAAAAAAATCTTTTCATGAAATTTGTCTGTCAAAGTAAGGGATGAAGTAAAAAATGTATTTGTAAAGTATTTTTAATCAAGAAGTGGGCTGTCAGCTCTGCTGAAGCCTGAAGGTCAGTGCAAGATGCAGAAGACTGGTGCTATTCAACTGCTGCAGAACGACTGCAGACTGCCAGATCAGAACAGAATTACAGACGTGACTGAGCTAATATGCAATCAAGAAGGCAATACAGGGTGTAGCAGAAGTTGAAGAGAAATGATAAATCTGACAGCGATATCTGTTAGCTGTGGCTGCTGCAAGAAGCTGTCATGGATACAAACACATCATTGCTAGTGTATTCTCCCATTGTGTAAAAATGCTTCTGGGGTGCTTCGATTATATTGCAAAATTTCTGTATAAAATTTTAACGTTTATCAGGTTTTGGTTTCCTCTTGTGTAGAAAGAAACGACGATTGAAATGCTGTATTACTTATACAGCTAAACATGTACACATGCAGTATAGACAGCACAATCTGAGGTGCCGGTTTTTATGGCCCATTCTGTACTTGTATTTTAGCATTACTGCCTGTAAATTATGTTCAAAGACCTTGATTTGCATGCAACTCTTGTAGCTCCAGTCCAGTGTCAGTTTGCACTGCTAGTAGTGCACTGCATAGCAACTGTATGAGACCAAAATTCTCTAGAAGGATTAGATGTGGACTGCATCTCTGGCTTTGTGTAGCTCCCTGTTGAAACATGCCGGATCATTGATATATTTAGAGAGCAACAAGTTGTCGGCTGTTGGTATGGGTGCTAACTTGATTACGGTACATTACTGGCATTACTTGATGTCGTGAAATTTCATCGCGTAAATAGACAACAGGGTGGCTGAGGTTGGGATTAGTTGCATGAACACTGTGTTGCGTATTTGTTGTAACAGATCGAATTCCAGGAAGCGATCACGTAAGCACTATCGCAGTCGGTCAAGGAGTCGCAGCCGCAGTGACAGTCGTAGCCGGAGCCGCAGTCGTCGACGCAGTCGCAGTCGATCGGCAACACCGGACAAGCAGAAGAAAAGTCGTTCTGGTAGTCGTGGTCGAACCAAACGAAGTCGGTCGGGCAGCAAGGACAAGGCAAAAAGAAGTCGATCACGCTCTCGCAGCAAGACCAGGCGCAGCCGTTCGGGCAGCCGTGGGAAATCTAAGAGAGACAGATCAGGCAGTCCAGACAAGAGCAAGAGGAGTCGGTCGGATAGTCACCGTGGGTCGAAGAAGAGTAGATCTAGGAGTCCTGAGAAGTCGAAAAGGAGTCGTTCTAGAAGTCATGATGAACGCAAGAAGAGTCATTCTCCGAGCAAGGATAAAGCCGCCAGAAGTCATTCTGGCAGTCGTGAGAAGTCACGCAAAAGTCGGTCAAGAAGTGTGGAGAAAAGCCGCTCTGCTTTACGTGATGGCATATCGAAGGAGTCTCGTGAGAATGGCAGAAAGAGTCGCAGTCGTTCAGGGAGTCCACACAAAGAAAAGAAACATGGAAGTCGTTCGCCGAGTGCAGACAAAGATGCAAAGAGAAAAGGTGACCATGAGGCAAAATCTCCCACACGCGGGAGGAGCCAAAGCGAGTCACCTGAAAAGCAGAAGTCTGATGTGTGTCGCCTGGATAGTCGTGAAGGTGTTAGTGCAGATCATGATGATGAGGACCACAAAAAAGCAGGAAGTCGTAGCAGATCACCAAGCAGAGACAAGGGCAGAAGCACTTCACGTGAGAGAGAAACTAGTTTGGCACGTGAGCACAAGAGTCGCAGTAGGTCTGCCAGTAACGAGAAGGAAAGGGAACATTCTGAAAGCCCAAAGAAGGCTCGAAGTAGAAGCCATTCCAGCAGCCATGGCAAGGATAGAAAACGAAGTGGTTCAAGAGATAGCAGCAAGACCAGAAGCCTTACACCAAGCCCAGATCGAGACAGGGAGAGAAGTGGTAGCCGTTCAGCCAAGCATTATAAGTCAAGAAGTCGTTCTAGAAGTCCGGCTGAAACTAAGAGTCATTCACTGAGCCGTGACAGGGACAAGAGAAGAAGCCTTTCACCAAGTCAGGGCAAGGATGGTAGTAAAACCAAGTTGCAGAGCCCTGAAAGGAAGAAACTGCGAAGCAGTCCACGGAAAGATTCACAGAGTAGTGACCGAGGTCGTAAGAGCCGTTCACGCAGCGCATCTCGTTCACGCAGCAGGTCGCCGTCTGCCGGCAAGTCACGTGCAAAAGGCCGCAAGAAGTCACAACGCAAAACTTCCGATAAACACTGAACTCCGTGTATTGCAGCAGCAGCAGCATCACGTATTAAGAGTAGATCGTAGAGCAGTGAGGCCGTATGGTCTCTTGAACAGTTGTAACAGTTTTTTATGAGTGTTTTTGTCTCATGACGTCACCAGCAGTGTTATGAATTTGTGCAAATTATTTGTTTATTACGTTGACTTTGTGAACATGTTCTCTCCTTTTTGTTTATCATGTGTTTGCATAAATTCTAGCACTCGTGCCATCCCAAACTGCCATGCTGGTTTTTTGTTCATGATTGGTACATTACATGTATTGACTTAAGTGCAGTGATTGCAGTGAGTGAAGATGTGTATGTACATGTAGAATTCCTTATTACAGAATATTTCAATTTAACATTTAATAAATGTACACGTGTACTATACTTTCCTGCTCTTTGTTATAGTTCGCTGTTCATATACAGTAACTACACACAATGAATGTAAAATAGTAGTCTCTTGGAAATGTTTATATACATCAATACTTGACTAACTTGAATACAATACAGTTAGAAAGAAATAAAGAAATGAAAGCAGACATCAGTAGAAAGCCAGCAACAGATATAACAGAATTTGCAGCATAATTGAAAGGGCTGGATCGAAATTCGGCTCTTGGCCAAAATTCAAAAATCAAAACTGATTAACATCAGTTAAAAGAAACAGATGCCTTAATTGAGTAGTAACTCAGTGTTTGCGACTGATATGAGGTTGGGTTAGTTGCTAAATAAAGTTTCTGAGTATGCTATATAACGTTTGGTTATAGTTGTTCTTTCCTTGTGATATCTGAACAAAGTTACATATCTGGCTCCAGAAAATTTGGTACAGCTGTAGTAATTGATCCTGATGTTGACTCGATCTAATTCCTGGGGTTGGTTGAGGTCTTAAATGAGAAATAAACAGAAGGTTGCTGTTTTGCAGGTTTAGTTCAAAAACTCAATACTTTGTGGCAAGCTCATTAGGCCTGTGTAGCTACTGTCCAGGCCGTCATGCACAGACTGGTACAAGTCGATCGTTATACAACTTTCGCCTGTAGGTGCATAGCCACATAAAAGTTGGCTAATACATGTAGTCCATGAATGCTAACACAGAGCTTGTAGGCAGAAGTAGAGTATTATGGTTTGAGACGTTACAAGTATAGCTTCAGTAAGTTTGATGTGGTTGCTTCCAAAACACTGAATGGCCATAATGCCGTTCAAGTCACCGATTTTATAGCAGTCGAAAACTAACAATTGAATGCAATTGACTGAACTGTTCATTCAAAACCCTGTTCAGATGACTCAAAGCTGGCAGAACACTCGCACCACGCTGGCACTGCAAATTGGCCTACAGTACAGAAAATAAAGACGTAACTTTGGACGACCTCTACAAGCACCACGAGTCGTCCTGAAGGCACTTGCCATGGTACCACAACGTCATTAGTTGATTACTGGCACGTAATCGTGCAAATTCGCTGTCGTCACTGGCATTCCACTTCTGCGCGTTATTCTTGCTCTATAGTGCACGTGACAATGTTCAATATTTAATGGACATAGTCTTCTCGTGTACACAACTACAATCGTTGACAAAAATGACAAACTGTCCGTGGGAGCACATACTTACGCTGTACGTGTGGCTGCTTTTTCGCTGTTGTGACCTTGATACCCCACGCCCTTGAAACTCGAAGGTGACCTAGATATTCTGAAAATGTACCTTCACGCCAAAAATGAAGTTGCTAGGTTAAGGCATTGGAAACTCATTGGACATTGGACGACCACTACAAATGAAACAAGCGGCCAAAGTAATTTAGCGAAGCCTTCACCGAATGACCCCGCACAGTGAAGCAGTCTTGAGGCTTCACCATGCGGGGTCATTCGGTGCATTCGTGACAGATTGACGGACAGACAGGCACAGCACATCGGTAACAATAGGCTGCATCTCATGCATTCGATGCAGCCTAAAAATACGAAAATAGCAGTCAAGGTCAAAGGTCAAGGTCAAATGCCACCAACTTCCAACCACTTCTAGCGTTCATCATTGGTCACATTCCTACCAAGGTACATCAATTTTTGATCAGTTATTCAGTACTTTTAGAGATTTTATGCAAACAGACACACAGACGGTCACCAAAAACAATGCTTGCTCGCACAATACTTGCACACACTGCAATAAGACCAATGTCGCAGTCTTTGGGCTACATACGATTTCACAGCAACGTTTTGTATGCATTCTGTGGACAACCTTAATTGAATCTGTGGGCGATTCTTCTACTTTTGCTTTTCTTGGGTTGTAAATCCTGAATGGATGCAAGTGAGGACTAGCTACGAGTAAGTCGTCGTTTCCAGTGAGCGACAGTGATCAGTGATGGCTGGCGCTCATCGCTCGCTCACAATAGCTCGTAGGTGGAGACATGCGTTACTGTGAGCGAGTCCCTCCAGGTTCGAGAGAGCGATTACTAATTTGCTATTGCTCGCAACGCGCAGTGCAGTGTAGGCCAATGTGGAAGCGACGCTTTGCAGCGTGAAAATGATACCAAATGAAGTCAACAGTAGGCTAGCTATGTACGCATACTAACTTGGAATGCACGAGGTATAATTCTGCGCCACGTGCGGCGTCTATGATGTTCTAGGTATGCCGATCTCAATGCATTTTCCTCTTCCGCCTGAATGCAACCTCGACACAGCTTACAGACCTACAAATCACATAACAGTAGTCAGTTAACTTAGCCTACCGTAGCATCAACACAAAACTATGCTGTGTGGCATAGAAAAAGAACAGATGTGCTACTTGAAAGTTTGATATCGTACATTATGCATTCGATGTAGTCAGTCTAGTCACGCACTCGTGACTCTCACCGCAAAGAATAGCTCCATTACTGAATGTGATTTTTTTACCAGGATGCTTTTTAAAGACGTTTATTGTCATTATGTTCTTTTCATGGCTATTTTATGTACTTACATTCCTATTTAACATGTACTGTCTTTTATTCACCGTTATTTTATCACGTCTAACAAGCTGTAACTAGGTTGCGGTTTGTCAACCATTATTAAAGTCACATTTGATTTGATTTGATTTGATTTTTGATTTTTGACTCGATGCTAGCACTAGCAGCCTGCAAATCGCTTCAATCACCGTTACGTCTTGGTTGGACATCAGGACTTACAGCAGAGCTTACAAGTAATTCATCGCAACAGAGCAAGAAAACATTAACCAACTTTGTAAGTCGCTCCTACAGTGCTATGTGGTAACCTACCTGTGTGCGACATGTGGCAGAACAAGAACTCGAGCAGGTATCCAGATGTACGCATATATCTCGATTTGACACCTGCATTTCTAGTGCGTCCGGAGACATACTGCCATCGATACCAAGAACACAGCATAGATTCACGATGTGAAAATCTGTAAAAACTAAAAATAGAGTACACAGAAGGCATTCAAAGAGTACAAACTTTGTGTTACAAAGACAAACGAAATAATGCTCAAGTGTTTTGGACCAAGGCCTAATTCTGAAAATAGGGTGCATATGGCATAACAACAAACGCTAAAATTCTGATAAAGAAAAATCTTTCCTGTGTTACAAGCAATGTGCAGAGCACCAAAAGGTCCTCAGAGCTGCGGCTGAGAACTTGGTCCATTTTTTGTGGGTGGAGGTCCGCGTTACCCTTTGTGATCCCCTGAGACCTAATAATATGGGTATCAATTCCATATCGTATTGTCGTGCCGAGTCTTCTGTCTAAAAATTTTGGGGGTCCGCCTTCACCCAATACCAGCAAGAGGCCTGTGTAATTTGGCTAAGGCGGCATCGAATGCACCGCACACACTGCACGCATTGGACTCTATAACTATAGCCGTTCCTAAGATATGTAGGGGATCGCAGAAGTTAAAAGTAGGTCACATGACCCACACGCGGACCCGCATATGACACTGTTGCATAGTATTCGTTATGGCCCCACCACTCTATACACGCGCAAAAAGTCTCTAGCTTCAGCCGTTCAGGAGATAGGAGGGGGTCCCGAATTTCAGAATTAGATCACGTGACCCCGCCTCGATCCCCTGTGGCTTAACTTTGCATAGTATTCGTTAGGGCCCCCGCCACTCTATATGCTCACAAAATTTCATGTCTCTAACTTCAGCCGTTCCGGAGATAGATGGGGGTTTCAAAATTTAAAACGGGGCCTTTCCCCCTCTCTGTGGCGGAATCAGGACCCACGTCTAATACAATGTTCCACGGGGCCCTAGAAGTGTTCACCCCAAACAGCATCTTGATCTGTTCAGCCATTTTTGCACAGTGAAGCCGAGATGAGCTGCATGAGACAGACAGACAGACGCCACGAACATCAGTAAGAATAGACTGCATTTCATGCATTCAATGCGGCCTAATAATTAGCATGCCACACATTCCAATGCCACTTTCGAACTCAGAGTGATTTTTTACAGAGCATTATGGTTTTAATTATGCATTTTGAGCAATTCTTTTCACAGACGTAGGCCTACAAACCAACCAAGATGAATACACAGCTAATATGGGTATCATAGTCTTTGGTTGTAGCAAAACTACTGCAACTGTACGCCCAATGCATGATAACCCAACGTCAAGTATAACCACCTGCAACGCAGTGAACATACCTTCGTGTCTCTGCTGCACTGAGCGTTTTTGCAAGGCCAACTAAACTCAATGTGTTGTATATAACTTGCTCGTATATGAGTTTGTTCATTGCAAAGTGACCCGATGACAAATTTGGAGACATATTTACCTACACATAAAGCATTATTACCTACACATAAGACATTATTATTCATTAATAATTATTGCATCGGCCTGCTGTTAATTAGTTTCAATAAATTCGCATGTAGGCTTACAGAACGTATTGAACTTTGCTAATAGCAAGCAGACATCAATAATGCTTATGACGCCTACCTCCATAAGAAATATCTGGAGATCTTCGTTCACAACGAAATCGAAACGAACCATTTCGAAGAAATTCCTATACAGACAGATAAAATACTACATGTATATTATATTACGATCTATACACTGTATGCGTATAATACACTGAAAGCAGTGCTGATTGGCATAGTTGACTCACAATATAGCAAGTCCCACATAAGAGCAGAGTATAGAAACTTCTAGGCCGTATCCACTGCTCGAGATGTGGACTAGCTGCGACCGATGATCTCATGGCGTGGTGTGTCAGTCAGTCCGCCAGTCTGTCTGTCGCGGGACTGCGCCGTACAAAAAGCAGCTGAGCAGATCGAGGTCCTGCTTGGGGTGGAGGATTGTGGGCCCAAGGCACATTGCATTAAATGGGGTAACAATCCCCCTATGGGGAGAGAGTAGGAGAAAATCTTACTCATAGTTGTACGACATATTATAATGTATGTGATTTGTCGACTCGTCTGGAGCCACATTTGATAGGGCTTTGCTGAATTATTGTAGCTACTTGTTTTGCTTACCCAGAGTGATAAGCAGCCATCGCCGAGATGATGGCTTGTTCCTTTATGTAGCAAACTTGTCTTATTGCAGCTTCGAGATCATTGTTTAGTTTATCTGGGTCTTTACCTACAGAAACGTCACTGACATTTACGAGTTACGACGTACATGAACTACAAGCGAATCTAAGACAGCTACAAAACATTAAGTTTAATGCTCACAATGAGCACAAATATGAAATAAGACAATCAAATCAAATACTCGGTGTCGCCCACTTCCATCTGGCGTCATTTTGGGCGTTTCCTGATAAAAAATTCTGGGGCCATTATCTCACAAACTAATTAAGCTACGCAATGTTCTGTCTCACTGGGGACCTTACGATTATGCAGCCGCCCCACTGCAGACCATACCAAGTTTTGTGTTGAGACACATTTACACGATACTTCTAAAAACCTAAATTCCGAACTTTCTGCTGTTCCCTTACTGTCTTGCACACTTACACAAGGCAAGCGACGACAGACGAAACTTTTGTTGTGCAACAAAAATCTTGTCTATCATATCAGCCTAAGCTTCACTGTGGTACCTCGAGAACGAAGATAAGCAAAGAAAGCTTCCTTTCTGTTGCTGTTAAGGTCAGTGTAGTATTTCTGCAGTGATGGCATCTGTTTGTAACCAGCCAATAGACAAATGTTTATTTAAAAATTAAACGTGATATTCTATTCTATTACGTAACAGAAAATACAAGAAAGCTTCAACATGCATAAAGCAGTTCATATTACACAACTGGTGCGTTTGTCTTTTAACGTTCAAAAATGTTTTAGCGCAGCTTAATACTTACAAAAAACAGATTTGCCCTAATAATACGGTTGTCAGCAGCAGAAACAGTTTTGTAACATTCCAATGCCACTTTCGAATGGGAGCATTGTAGTTTATATGAACCTGTCCTCTACAGGAAAAATATGATCTTTCACACTGCACTAAATATTGGAAACTTCAAATGATAATTTAGTAGGCCTAACAGCATGAACAGTTTGTTAATTTCTTTTAAGCAGTATTTTAGCGCAACAAAAAATTGCTACGGTGCTTCGATTGTCAGATTATTTTCTGGTAAACGTAAAACGGGGTGCAATAGTTTTTTTGGTAAGTAACTACATTGCAATATACATTTTTTTAACCAATTAAGCAGTTAAAATACAGTGGCTCTCGATTGTGAACAGACTATGAATGCTTACTTCCCACAGTGGAGTGTAGTCGTCTGTAATGACGTATTTCTGAATGTCGGATGAATCAAAAGGTTCATATACCTTCGAGCAAAACCTGGGATGCATTAAACACAGCATGAATAACACTGCATTAATTGCACTGTTACTTAAACTTTAAAGCATAAAGCTTAAGATATGACAAGTCACTGGGCCTCTGATAATTACAGTAGAGGCAACTGTAAGCCAAGAACGTAGTAAAAACTAAAACGCTAAATATTAACATCACTGCAAAGATACTTACAACGAACATTACCAGTTACCGGCTAACTATTTATTGAGTGATCAGCGTACAGCCAACAAAATTTAGGAAATAACGTATACCAGTAGAATTTTATTAAAATAGTAATAATATAAATATGTATATTTTTGCTGTCTGTTCTTGTAATCGTTTTTAATCCATATTTTTTCGTTTTTCGTTGTGTTTTAGTGTAGGTGTTTAGCTTTCATTGTCACGTCCTGTCTGCTAGTTGTTTTATTGTGTACTTTGAGTACGACTTTTATAATAATAATTTTTAAAAAAAACTTTGAACTGAAGCCGATAGTTAGCTACTGTTTTTCTATGACGTCTACTCTAAGTAATCACTAATATTTTTTACCTGAGCAGCCATTCTCCCTGAAAGACATAAACTCGCAGCGGATCAACTGACGTGATCGTCACATACAAACCGATGTCAAAACGCCTGCAATATCGGCACAGAAAAGAACAGCGTGTGAGTAGTAATGTTAGTCCTGCAAACATGTTCATTCTAATGTCGCATCAGTCTGTCGGCAAAGTCCTTTATCAGTTCACCTACATTTGTCTCAGCAGCGTCCAACAACACTTGGCAAGATGCTATCATACTGGCAGTGACAGTGCGTCAGTTATACGTAAGCATTACACGGTTTTAATTCGTCTGTCCGTCCGCCAGCAGGCGGGCAACTATGACGCGTTACAGAGTGGCGCCACATAGTAAATGCAGTTAAAAACGCATCGCCATGCTACATCCCAAGCAGCAGCTGTTTTTTTCAACGCATGCTTGGTATTAGTTCCCATTTTGACCAAATACCGTTGCCATCCCCGCGGACGGGCCGCGGTAACATTGACGCTTGTGTTTTGTAGACTGTACAAGGGACAACAAGAGCACCGCAGAGCCTGGCATTATACGCTCGTCTGGCTGGGACCTTGACCTTTGACCTCCTGACCCCGAAAACAAAAACAATCCCAAGTGTGGCATAGGCATGTATGGGCTGCATGAATGTAAAGTTTGGTTGCTCTGGGAGTCTGGGTGCAAAGGAATACCTGTCTGTCTGTCTGTCTGTCAGTAGGCTGGCAGCTATAACGCGTTTCAGAGTGGCGCCACCTAGGGAATGTAGTTAACACACCGCCATGCAGCCAAATAGAAGAGATGAACACCACAATATAAATACACTGGAGAACTGCACATGCAGTCGTTACCTGCCATCAACGAGCAGTGGCCGGTCAACGTACTCCTGTACAATCCTCTCAGTCGACCACCGACTTGTCTCCTTCGTCACGTCTGTGCATCAACATCATGACACAAGTTTTTCATCCTGTACTCTGTCGCATAGTTAGTACGCAAGTAATAAAAACACACAAAGTGCTAAGCAACTATAGTTTGCTCACACTGTGAGAATGTGAGGCAAAGGACAATGCAAGTAAGCGGAAAGCCCCTCTTCAGTCTCTACAAACTATGCCAGTGCCACGCCTTCTTCCAAAAGTGTTTACTGAGGCCTTTAGACATGGGACACAGCGCCTTCATGACAGATGCGTCAAAAGGATCATACATCTTCGAGTAAAAACCTTCACATCACGATCAGGCTTTAGACATTGGATTGGCCCACTGGTTGTATAAAAGAAACTAAATTCACGCCTAACTTACACAGTTTTAATTAGCTTCTTGAAACGTGATGATAACTCAATGCGTCGTGTGTTCGTGATCATCATCATCATCATCATATTCGTTTATTAGCACAACAGTTGACAAACGCAACTTTGCCACAGAGCTAAAATATATGTAATAATATATATATACGTAATACAACATATGATGAGCACTCATTGATAATTTTAAGTCACATAGCCAAAGTTTCTTACCATCAACTGAAGATATGCGAATTCCCCGGTGTGCGCTCCCTTTCTGGACCCACAGTTTCTTCGGATGCTGCTGTGACTGCGAAAAACACAATTCTCTATATTAGAAAAAGCAGTGCATTCAATATTTTATTGACTAACATGAAAATCAGTCACGCATATAGGCCAACATTAAAAAATTATGGGACGAAAACAAATGCATGTGCTGGCATAGTACACGAGACGTGGAGTAATGAGCAAGAACCTGCAAAGTGTTGATCCAAGTGAGCCAAGCCCAAGACATTGTTTTGATCCAAGTCTATAGGCTTCGATTAACACTTTTGGAAGAAAGCTTGGCATAGCATGTAGATGAAAAGTTTGGGGGTTTTACGACTACTCTGATTAGCCTAAGCTTAAGGAGGGGGTCAGAAAATGTACATTTTTTGGGCGGTGAGGAGGGTTGACAAGGGTATTGGGGTGGGGG
>Ga0126335_1000167_pt1 | contig 30780 bp, 25 predicted proteins | sample OlaspJWI45metaG_FD_108409 | JGI IMG/M metagenome (GOLD analysis project Ga0126335, IMG submission 108409) | Marine gutless worms symbiont microbial communities from Oahu, Hawaii - Olavius sp. 1 OAHU.JWI-45 metaG | ecosystem: Host-associated > Annelida > Digestive system > Unclassified | place... | reverse complement strand
GATTGGTTTCCGCTTGGTCCATGGTATACTCCTTTCTTTAATTGTGCCCGGAATTGAGCAACTAAAGAAGCTATATACCAATTTGAATTTTTTTTCCGCCGCGTAGCGGCTTCGTCCAACCAGTCATATAAGGCATGGTCATATCGGTAATCACCAGGTCGAATTGGTTCGGATCGGCTTTAAAGAGCTCTAATGCTTCGAGAGGATTGGTGTGGCCGACAACCCGGTATCCACTTCTTTCGAGTAGTTGTGTGGCCAGTCGCACCAAACTAGCCTCATCATCCACAAAGAGGATACTTTCATCGCCTCGGGACGGCTGTTCGTCGGATATGGATTTATGGCTTGTAACATTTCGGATGCTTGGAAAAAACACCTCAAAAGTAGTTCCCTTGCCCGGCGCACTGTTTACTTGAATGATGCCTTGGTGAACGCTGACAATCCCATACACCACGGACAGCCCCAGACCCGTTCCCTTGTCGTTTTCCTTGGTGGTAAAATAAGGGTCGAAAATACGCTGCTGGGTTTGCTTGTTCATGCCATGTCCTGTGTCGGCAATGGTCAATTTCAGATAGTCGCCGGCATCCAGATCGGGATGGTCAACAAGATCATTCGAACTGAATTTGACCTCGGATAGGCTCACCTTCAGAAGTCCGCCTTCTTCCTGCATAGCTTGATAGGCATTGGTGCACAGGTTCACAACCACCTGATGCATTTGGGGGGGATCGGCCAGGATGGTGCCCTCACAGTCAATCTGCTGCTCAATCCTGATGGTGGCAGGCAAGGAGGGACGTAAGAGTTTGAGCGCCTCTTGGATGATCAAGTCCATTCTGACCGGCTTTTGTTCCTGTTCGTGCTTACGGCTGAAGGTGAGAATCCGGTTGACCAGTTCTTTAGCACGCTGGGCAGCACTCATAACTTCACTCAGAGAGGAGCGGGCGGGGTCGTCAGCCGGTAGTATTAGGGCCGTCAGATCGGTATAGCCGATGATGGCCGAAAGAATATTGTTGAAGTCGTGGGCGATACCTCCGGCCAGGGTTCCGATGGCCTCCATTTTCTGGGCATTGCGCAGTTGCTCTTCCAACTGTTTTTGGCAAGTGATATCTCGCGCAAAATTCAGGGTAGCAGGCCGTCCTTCCCATTCGATTTTTACCGTATTCAGGTCGATCCAAAGAATCTGGCCAGCAGCGTCGGTAATTCGGAAAGAATATTGGTTGGACGGATTATTGCCATGCAAGCGTTCAAAATGCCGGGAAAACACAAGGTCTCGGTCATGAGGGTGGATCAGTTCGGCAAACGGTACGTCAATCAGCTCCGAAGGCCCGTACCCAAGCATCTGGGTCGTTTTGCTGTTCGCAAATTTAATCCGGTCGTCCTGAGCCACAAAAATGGCATCATTGGCGTTTTCGACCAGGAATCGATATTTCTCTTCCGAGTTCAGCAAGGCCTTTTTGGAACTGATGCGATCCTCGATATCGATAAAAACAATCAGGGCGGTTGTTGCTATTTCATAATCTCTCTCATTGAAGGGACGGTGCAGGTGCTGATCCTCGGTGGTGTTGCCCACCAGAAGGGCAAGTCCGGCGCGTGGTTCAAACGCCCACAAAAGATACGGCACACCGGCAAACTGGCGCATGGGGCCGACAAGCAGATGGGGGGGCATGCCGGAACTTATATGGAAATTTGTCCCCGGGAACATCGGAGGCGCAAATTGAGACGGCAAAGGACGGGGGAAGCCCAAGGCGCTGATGGGCTCATAGCAGTCGTTTTGAGGAATGAATTTCAACAGGGCGGCACAATCCACATGCATGGCCTTCAGAATGACCTGCAGGCACGGCTGCTCGATATCATCCAATCCTGTCCAGCTACTTTCCAGTTGGTACGCATTCCCGATGAGTTCGGCCAGCATTCGGTTTCGGGCGGCATCCCGGCGGGCACGCGTTTTTTCTGCCTGCAAGTGCAGGATTTGCCGGCCCAACTCGTTGCACTGCCTCCGGTAATAGCCTAATTCCTGCTTAAGCTCATCCATTTTCAAGGCTCCATGGTGAACACAGCAAGTACACCCGTCCAATCCAGGGGACGGGTCCGGTCGATACAGGGAGCCAGTTCGACCCCTGAATAGAATCCTAACAGCGGCATGGAATCGCCGATCACCTCCTGCAAAATGGAAGCTTCTTCAATTTCATCCCCACAGAAGGCGCAGGCTCTACCGGCGCAATCGATATATAAAGCGCCCAGACCTTGGCCGTCATTGATACCATTCAACAATTCTTTGGTTTGATTGCGAACCGATTCGAGAACGAGTTGCTGGTTACGCGACATGATCTGGATTTTTAAGCCGGCTTCAAAATCGGCTTCAAATAGGGAGATGGAACCATTCTTGGGGTTGGTATCAACGATCAGGCGATTAATATAGGCGGATTCCTTATACGGATCAAATGGATTGCCGAGTTTTTTGCCCAGCGCCACCATCAGGGATAAGTTCACATCGGCCAGGCGTTCATTTGTCAGTTGGGTCATTTCATGAAGCACTTCGTATGCTGGTCGACCATCGAGCTCATAAATAACGGGACCGTCGATACGCGTAATTTCCATAAAAGCGCTGATGGGTGTACATCCATGCATTATGGTGACATGACTCGACCAGCCAAGAGGCAGCACAAGCGCAACAGCCATATTCTTTACGGGCCCCCGGCCGTCGAACACATAACTGTGCGACAATTGAAAATCACCCACCAGGCCGGCTCCAAAGACCTTCAGCGGCTTATCAGCCAATCCGGCATAAATCCCATCCATTAACCGGCTGCCTACATTGAGGATCGGCGGCGGCCCGGATTGGATGGAATCGTAAAAAAGAATGACAGTGGCATTGTCGGCAGCATGTTCCCTGAGCTGTTTACCTAGCTGCTCGCCAGCCCGGGTTTCGCTCTGATCCAGCCCGGAAACAGTTAATATTGAGAATTTTTCTGTCGTTTCGGGAAAGACGGCCAGAGCGCATTCATAACCCCCATAACTGATCTCTTGGTTGGTGATCGTTCCGATAGCAGCGCCACCGAGTACAGGGATCGGACCCAAATGGGTGCGCAGCCCCTTTAAGACGGCTTCCGGATCGTGGCGTCCGCCGCAGAAAGCCATGATCCAACCGGCTGAATCTTTCGTTCCCATCTTGTCCATGATTCGCTTGGCGGCTTGCTGGCCAGCAAGAAAAGAATCCGTGTTTCGACTGGCTCCCAGAAAGATCATTTTCATTTCACCTTTCTTTGCTTAGTTATTTAAAGCCTGAAAATGCACAACACTCCGGAAACAGAACTTGGATGCTGTCGAAAATAGAGGCTGATCAAATCATTGTAGAGAAGAAAGCAGATAAGCTATTGTGTAATACTAAATAATTTTTGCTAACCTGAGCTGAGTTGTCAAGCTAAAAGCCGGTTCTTGCATAACCTGGGGTAATTCTTGAGGCCACCCATGTTTTCGTGCAAATCAATATATTTAATTTTGGCAACGCATAAATGCATGGGCGTTCCTAAAAACAGATTAGGGCCCCACAGATTTACAGTTGTGAATCTCTGATGATATTACAATAAAACCTTTCTTTACACTCTATAAAACTGTAAATATGAGGAGCGTCCGGTATAGCTAACCAGCCCGGAAGATGCAGCGGCCTACTTACAATCCCGGCCGCCCTTGGCAATCAACGCGACCTGCCCCTGGCCATCTGGGTGGTTGGATTTTCGACCTCGCTAACCGTTGACCGGCTCAAAGACGTCGTGGGGCAAACCCTGTCCGGGGCAAAGGCGCTGCGTAAAAAGCTGGAAGTTTAAAAGTTGGAATCCGGAACCAACAAGCCTGGAAACCACTTTGATTTAACATGTAAGGAGACCAATTATGCAACTGGGAATGCACACCTATAGTCTGTATCACCATGGCATCGCCGGGGATTGGGCCGATTTTCGATTGCCCTGGCCCAGGCAGATGGATATATGGCAGCTGATAAATTATGTGGTTGAGCTGGAACTGGAAGGTATCCATCTTGACGACAAGGTTCTCGATTCCCGGGATGACGCTTATTTGCGAAGCGTCCGGGATTATGCCGGTGAACGGGGGCTTTATCTGGAGTACAACTTTGCATTGCACAGCGATGCCTATGACAGCGACGTGCAGCACGATATCGCCGAAGGCATCGCCATCGCGAGCAATATCGGTGCCGATGTGGCCAAAATCGGTATGAACCTGACCCGTCCCCGTCCGGTGGCGGCAAGCAAATTTCATCCAAAAGTGATGCAGCAGCTTGAAGCGGTCGTTGCTAAATTGATAAAGGCCGCACCGCTGGCTGAAAAATCGAGGGTGCGCATCGCGGTGGAGAATCATACGGATGCGTTTTCAGAAGAAGTCCTGTGGGTGCTGGATCAGGTCGACCATCCATGGGTGGGGGCCTGTATCGATACGGTCAACGCATTGCATGTGACCGAAAACCCGATAACAGCCGTGGAGAACCTGGCGCCCAGGGCATTTACGAACCACTTCCGGGACAATAAAATCATCATTAAACCATACGGCTTTAAAATGACCGGTGCCGCCGTTGGCGAAGGTGATCTGGACATGCAGGGCGCCTATGCGCTGATTAAACAAAGTGCCTACATGAAGCGGATCAACATCGAGCTGGATCTGCACTGCCCGCTGAACAACATGCCGGAGGCCCTGCGTATCGAACGCGAGGCGCTGCAGAGAAGTATCCGGTACTGCCGGGAAGTATTGGGGATCTCGCGGGACTGAACGACCCTCGTCTCTGAAGACAGGCAATTTCAACCATCTCCGGGAAGGACCTATAACTGGAAAACTGTGGGCTCAATATTTTTTCCGTTGAACATGAGGTTTAAATTTTGAATGAATCAAAACACCCAAAAATTGCAATCTGTACCTATAAGCCGCGGACTGCCGCCCTTCTTTACGACAAAATCTTCTGGCAGCCCATCTATGACATCCAAGGAGCCAACTGGCAATTCTACGGTATACCTGATTCACTAAAGTACTTTCCCGGGCAAGATCATCTGAATGAGTTCGGTCAAGCCTTTGGAGATACAATAACTGCAGATATGCGGTCACACCCGGAAGCCAACAAGAACATCAGCAACCATTGGATGAAAGCGTGGTCCGAATATTGCGCTGCAAGACTTGGTGTGCATGTGGTGCCGGTTTATGAGTCGCTTGACACCGTGGATGAAGTAAACCAGATCGGCGAGCATCAGGTCCTCCTGCCAGTACTTTCAAACATTGAAGTGGTTTCGGAGGAAAACCTTTCCTGGCAGCAAGTTGAAGAATTTAGCAATGACAAGTACTCGCGAATGAACTACAGGTGTCTCGTCCACTGGCTGGATAAGGAGATGGTTGGAAAGCCGCAGTCCTTCATAGAAGATGAGATTGCAATTCGAATAGACGATTACAATACCGCACTAAAAAAGCACGGTATTACAAGCGTTCTGGGGTCGCTGTCTTACTTCCTCGGTGAGGGATTCATTAAAGCAGCGACCGCCGCATTAGGCGTTGGGCTGGTCGGCGGGGTGTTGGCCGGTCTCGGTGCGGGAGGCGCTCTGCTTGTAGGCAGGACCTCCGTGAAGCTCGCTGAGAAGGCCTATGACTTTCGTCATGCAAAGCGCGACGAACAGGGTGAACTTGCGTATGTATTTGATCTTCAATCAAAGCTGAGCAGTTAGAGCGTTTGTCAGAATAGCGTTCCGATATGGGTAGTTTTTTGAGTTTTGTGTGGATTGTCGATAACGTCTGATCATCCAAACGCTCTAAAATCTCTCTATCATAAAAAAAACTGTCCTGAGAACTGGCAGACCATCCCGATAGCATTCATCTGATCTCGAATTATCTGAGCAATGAAAATGAACTTGACATAAATACCCCGTTTTTCGCCTGAGCACCAGGGCGGGCCCTGGCCCAGAACTGGCTACATATCGGACATCGAAATGTCAGGATTTTAAAAATAATCATTACAAATGCCACTATTTTTCGCTGAAGCGCCAGGGCAGGCTCCGCACTCCGAACTTTTTACATAATTGTTCCGGATAGCTTTTCAACTGGCGTACGGTCTATTTAAACGGAACACATTTTTGACACCTACTATAGACCCTCAACTGACGACAAGAATGATCTTTCCCCGCGTATGACCGCTCTGGCTCATTTCATGGGCTTTGCGGGCATCGCCCAATGGCAGGACCGCCGCGATGGCCGGCTCGAGCCGGCCGCTATCGATCAATGCAGTAATCTCGGCCAGTTGCGCCGCGTCGGGTTGAACCATTACCATGCCCCCCTTGACCTCGTGTGCCTTGCAGGCTTCCTTCGGGGGCTCACTGACCGCGGAGACGAGCACACCGCCGGGTTTGAGAACCCTGAAAGAGCGTTCCTGCGTATCCCCACCGATGGTGTCAAAAACCACGTCTGCATCTTTAACAACATCCTCGAATCGGGTGGTTTTGTAATTGATCATTTCGTCAACGCCGAGGCCGCGAACGAATTCGGCGTTTTGTGCCGAAGCCGTACCTATTACAGTGGCCCCCCTGGCCCTGGCAAGCTGCACGGCCAGGTGACCGACGCCCCCGGCAGCCGCGTGGATCAACACTTTCTGACCGGCTGACAATTTTGCGATGTCGAAAAGCGCCTGCCATGAAGTCAATGCGCCGACCGGAACGGCCGCCGCCTGCTTGAAATCGAGAGCCTGTGGTTTAAGCGTCACTTCGGATTCTCTGGCAACGGCATACTCTGCGTAAGCGCCGCAGCGCGCCAGGTTGACATATCCGTAAATCGCATCGCCCTTTTTGAACCCCTGTACATCGGCTCCGGACGATTCGACGACACCGGCCAGATCACAACCGGGAGTAAGGGGGAGTTGATGCCCGAAAAATTCCCGGCCGAAACCATCACGGATCTTCCAGTCGACCGGATTCACCCCGGCGGCCTGAACGCGGATCAATACTTCATCTTTCGCCGGTTCAGGCCTTGGTGCGCCCTCATAAACGAGAACCTCAGGTCCGCCATACTTGTGCATCCGCACGGCTTTCATCGTCGCCATGGATTTTCTCCTTCAGGTAGAAATATTGCAAACGTTTTCAAGTACACCCTGTCGTTGCCGGCGATGGGCATGGTCGGCTTCATTTCACCAAAGTCAGGGCAACCGGCATCTATGAAGTTTTCGTAGCCATAGAAGCGAAAAACTGTTTTGCTCTCTGTTCAAGCTCTTCGGGTGAAACATTTTCAATCCTTTGACTGAAAGACCACCGGTAACCGAACGGGTCTTTGATGATGGCGGATCGTGTCCCCCAGAATTGATTTTTAGGCTCACTCAATGAATCGGTGCCGGCCTTGACGGCTCGATCGTAGGACCTGTCACAATCATCTGTCATTATCGAAAAAAGGCATGCCGCTGTGGCGCCTTCGGGCATTGCATAAGCATGCCATTCTTTTGATTCATCCGAGATATAGATACGTGTGTTTCCGATCATAAATTCAGCATGGGCGACACCCCCATCCGGTGAAGGCATACGAAATACTTCTTCTGCTCCAAGGGCCTCTGTGTAAAATTCTAACGCCCTCGATGTATCCTTTACGGTCAGTGAAAATGAAACTGTTGGCTCAGTAATTTGCCCCATTGGTTCTCCTCCCTACCAAGTTGGTTATATTCAAAGTCAAATTGCACCCGCTGCAAGCGCGCAGCTTTTTCGTGCAGAGTTCCCCATCGAGTTACCCGTGATATTCACCATCTAACTAAAGATGAGTTGCAATTCAGGTCGAAAATCGGCGCTGCTCCCGTGTTGGTAGCCATCAAGCGACAACATGTTATGAAAGAAGAAGCGGCGGCTGGCCGTGCCCTGTCCGGGATGCCGGTTCGGACTGCCCTCAGTGTTAACCCGAACTCGATGAGTTTATCGGCTTCAGAAACCAGGGGATGTCCAGATTAAAAGGTGATCGATCTCAACGGTCATAATAGCTGGTGCAAGATGAAAAAATGGTGTTCCTGATTTGGGGAATATATGTTGCGCCGGGCGATGCATTTCATTTCTTATGATTACTCTACACCATAAACATCTTGACCAGTCTGTCAAAATAGTGTTGATGCCAATAGACTGCGAATGTATGGTGGATTTGTTGATGCCGGGCCTGGAGCGGTTTCCGGTGGCCATGGCTGGGTTGCCTATCGTCGCGAATCCGACGATGAATGGGTCGCAGTGGACTTTTCGTACTATCCCGATCTCAGACCTATGAATGATAGGGTTCCCCCAATCCAAAATCCAAAATCTTCCTGTCACCCATCACCCCTGTCTTTTCCTATGAGCTTTGAGCTATCAGCTATCAGCTCAAGCCGCAGGCATATCTCCCCGTCTCCCCTCTCCCAGTCCCCCGGTCATCTTGTCACCCCCCGGACAATTCTCTTGACATACCTACCGGTCTTGTGTAGCTATTTTGTATCTGTATGAAAATCAACAAGTAAATAATATTCATTTAATGTATTTGAATTTTGCGCTCGCCCGAAAACATCAGCTCTGACTAAAAGCCCAAGCGTGTAAACCAATACACGAACGGTTCCGATCCGAGCGTTTTCAGTTTTAAAGAGAAACCAACTTGATGCACAGGAATTTTACACCTAAAACCTCAATTCAAAAGGAGCAGATCATGAGAAAAGTAAAGGTCACGTTCAGTGTGGTGGTTGGTGTATTAATGGTATTGCTTCCAATAATGGCTGCCGCCGCAGAACCCATCGTGATAGCCGTTCCGACCTCCCTAGGATTTCTGGAAGGCAAGGAATCCCATAAGGCGGTTCAAATGGCAGTTAGTGAAATCAACGCCAGAGGCGGCGTTCAGGTGGGTGCCGAAAAGCGCATGCTAAAAGTGGCCGCCATCGACATCCGGGATGCTGCCCCGGGCGTGCCCGTTCCGGAAGCCCTGCTGGGACTTGAAAAAATTATTCTGGAGAAAAAGCCTGCCGCCATTGTCGTTGGTCCATTTCGATCCGAAGCCCTGATTGCCGGTATGGACATCATCGCCAAGTACCGCGTGCCGATGCTGGGAACGATCGCCATGAGCCCCGGATCGGAGAAAAAACTTAAAGAAGACCCGCAAAAATACAAATACATTTTCAGGACCTGTTTGAACGCTGTTCACCTGGTCAAATACCTGGCCGGCACCATGGCCCTGATCAACAAGGAATTCGGTTTTGATAAAGTCTACGTCATGCACCAGGATGTGGCCTGGGCCAGAGCCACGGCCGGTTTTGTCGATAAAATGTACTTCGCCAAAGCAGGTTGGACGGTCGTGGGCCAGGAAGCTTATCCCACCGGCACGTCGGATTTTTCCTCCGGTCTAATGAAAGTCAGGGCCGGGGGTGCCCAGGTGATCATGCCCATATTCGACATGCCCCAGAGCGGCATTCTGGTCAAACAGTGGAAGGCCATGCGGGTTCCGGCAGTCATGGCCGGCTTTATTTCGCCGCTGGCCGGCTCGGCCGCCTGGAAAACATTTGACAAAAAGATCGGTGGCGGCATGAACAGTATTTTCGAGCTGGGCAGCGCCATATATTCGCCGAAGGTGCCCGCTTCCAAGGTTTTTTATGATAAATACCGTAATACATATGGTAAAGCACTCCAGGCCGGTCACGTGCCGGCGCCCTCCTACGAGTCGGTCTACATACTGGCCGAAGCCATCGAGCGCGCCGGCAGCCTGGATCCGGATGCCATGGTGGCGGAACTGGAAAAAACCGACCGGAACGGCGTGATGGGACGAATTCGCTACGATGAAGGCCACCAGGTGATCTACGGCTTTGATCCCGCAGAGACGGCTGTTTCCAGTGTCTTTCAGTGGACCGATAATGGAAAACGAATGATCGTATTTCCGGAATCGATCGCCGAGGCAAAAATTAAACTGCCGGAGGGCTTGAAGTCGCTGAAGTGACTTGGGCGAGGTGACTGAGTGAAGGGAAAGCATTATTTCGGATCCCAGAAAAACGATACCAGTTAAACAAGAGTTACGGGTTTCGAGTTGCGAGTTTTAAATTTAAGGATTCTGTCATTTCTATGATTAGATACAGGATTTAAGATTCATAATGCAGGTAAAAAGTGCAATGTATGTGGTTAAGAATCGAAGGCAATAGGAAAAATACCCTTTACTCTATTTTTTACCTGCAACCCGAAACGCAAGACCCGCAAATAAGTATGCTCTGCGAGGATTAAACCCGTAACGCGCAACTCGCAACCCGCAACACGACATGCAAAGCGACTAATTTACTATTGCTGGGCTTATCCATGTTCTTAGGCACAACTATCTACGCTGTTATCAACAGCGTCATCCTGCTGATGCTGGCACTCGGATTTAACCTGACTTTCGGCATCAGCGGCGTGGCGAATTTCGCCTATGGGGCGCTGTACATTATGTCAGCCTACCTTAGCTGGATGTTTCTCTATGCCCTGGGTGTTCCCTATGTTTTCTCCGCGCTTGTGTCCATCATTGTGACCATGCTGCTCGGCGCCCTGATGTACCGCCTGGTGTTGCTGCGGGTGCGCGGCCAGGCCCTGTCGGAAGTCATTGCCACCTTCGGGATCGGTCTGGCTATTCTGGAACTGTTCCGGTACATGGGACTGGTGGGTTTTGAATACACATTGCCGGTATTTATCGACGACAGCATTATCATCGGTGCCGCCTATGTCGATATGCAACGCATCCTGATCGTAATCATCGGAACGGTCCTTGTAATTTTGCTGTGGCTGTTTACCCATTACACACCTTTGGGCCTTGCCTTTCGGGGCATCGCCCAGGACGAACGCACGGCGCTGACCCTGGGAATCAACTCGGATCGCATCGCCACGTTGAGTGTTGCCATGGGAGCCGGCCTGGCAGCCATTGCAGCCACGGTTATCATCCCACTGGGAAGTATTTCACCCGGCGAAGGGTATGAGGTTCTGATCAAAGCCCTTGCAGTTTGTATTATCGGCGGCCTGGGCAGCACCGGCGGTATCATCCTGGCCAGCTTTATCATCGGGTTTGCAGAGCGGTTCACCGACACATATATCAGCTCGCACTGGACCATGATCGTCAGCCTGGCGGCAATTCTGATCGTATTGTTGATCAAGCCCTCCGGTCTGTTCGGGAAGCAAAAAGAGCTGGAAGAAAGGATCTGATCTGTTGGAGCGACGCAAGGAAAGGATCGACCGCGGTATCAAGGCCAGATCCGAAGATGTGTTTGCCATATGCTCCTGGCGTGAAATGCTGTATCTGGCAGGCCCCCGACTGCTGCCGGTGGCCGTATGCCTTTTTCTGCCCCTGGCCCTGGGAGCCTACTGGCAAAAAGTTCTGCTTTCGGTTGCCGTATTCGCCCTGCTGGCCATCAGCTGGGATCTGCTGGCTCAAACCGGCATGATATCGTTGGGCCAGGCCTTATTTTTCGGCACCGGTGCCTATATCTCAGGGATCTGCAACCATTACTGGAACTGGTCGCCGTTGATCACAATGCCACTGGCAGCCATCGTCGGCGGCCTGATCTGCACGGCACTGCTGTTGCCTTTGCTGCGGCTCAGAGGCATCTATTTTTCCATGGTAACACTGATCATTCCGCTGATGCTCGTACGGATCATCGAAGCGACCCGAATCTTCGGAGGCACCGAAGGCTTGAGCGGCATGACGCCCTTGCCCTCGGCCCGGATCGAGCAGTACCTGATCATCATTGTGCTGATAGCGGTGCTGTTCGGATGTCGCCGAATGCTGGCTTCGGATTACGGGCTTGTGCTCAAAGGTATCAATGACAACGATCGCTCCGTTATCAACGCCGGCATTAATATCCACTGGTACAAGGCCCAGACCCTGTTCATGGCCAGTGCGCTTGGCGCCTTTGCCGGTGCCTTCATGACCCATGTTTACCTGTTCGTCGGCATGCCGGTTTTTGCCCTCGACTACTCTATTTTGCCGATTGCCGCCACCGTTGTGGGCGGCCCCGGCTCTTTGGCCGGTGCGACCCTGGGCGCGTTTATCCTGGTCCCTCTGTCCGAATTGCTGCGCGGTATCGGCGGATTGCGCATCGTGCTTTATGGGCTGTTTCTGGTCGTTTTCATCGTTGCGCTGCCGGAAGGTATCTTCCACTATATACAGCGCAAGTATTACCAGTTCGAGCGCTGGGTGGAGGTGAAATGATGCCGGACGGCCCCATCCTGAGCGTTCAGAATATATCCAAGAATTTCGGTGGCGTACAGGCAGTTAGGGGTTTGAGTTTTGATATTTGGGCGGGCGAACTGCTGGGCCTGATCGGGCCCAATGGGTCCGGTAAGACCACCGCCGTCAATTTGATTGGCGGACACATCAAACCGACCAGAGGCCGCATTTTTTTTAAAGACCTGAAGATCACCGGACTGCCGGCCTATAAAATCGTACGCCTGGGATTGGCGCGCACCTTTCAAATGGTAAAACCGTTTTACCGTCTGCCGGCCTATAAAAACATGATTATCCCCCTGTTTTCACCGCGCGTAAGACAATTTGCCGGGGGGCGCTACGGTGACAGGGATGCAGTGGCCCTGGACATGCTCGAGGAGGTGGGATTCGAACGCGATGCCCGCGTGGCTTACAAAACGGCCAACGCCCTGCCACAGGGCTATCTCAAACGCCTGGAACTGGCCAAGGCCATGGCCTTAAGGCCGGATATCTTGATCCTCGATGAACTTTTTTCCGGTTTGAGCCTGGCCGAAGTTGCCGGAATCGTGCCGATCATCGAAAAACTGCAATTGGCCGGGATGACGATCCTGATGATCGAGCACCGGCTCAAAGAATTGTTTCGCATTGCCGACCGTGTGCTGGTGCTCAATCAGGGAGAGAAGATCGCCGAAGGCCTGCCCGAAAAGGTGATGGAAGATGAGGCGGTGAAGAAAGCGTATTTGGGGAGTGAATAGACAAGATTACTTCATGGTTCCGGGTTGCGAGTTGCGGGTTACGGGTTCAGATCTCGCTTAGCTCCGGCGACTGGATACAGGTAAGAGATCATAGGCTATAGGTCATGGGTTACGGAGTCGCTACGCTCGATCAAAAAAGTTTTAGGTTTTTAGTTTTAAGCGGTGGTAGCGCTGCGCGTTGTCTTTTGTTCCTTCCTATGAGCTATCAGCTATGAACTATGAGCTGTACGCTATGAGCTCACACAGCAGGCGAGCGATCTTGAATCCTGAATTCTGTATCAATAATTTTAATAGACAGGATTCCTTGATCCAAGATCCAAAATCAAATATCCAATAACTGTGAGTTTATAATCCGGTATTTGGCAGGATTTCCGCGCATTTTCGATCCACCTTAAAGGAGTATATTTATCGTCATGCCGATCATGCTCGACGTTCGAAACCTCATGGTTTTCTTCGAAAACGCGCTGGCGCTGAATGACTTTTCCATGGAAGTCGGTCAGGGCGAAATCGTTGCGGTCATCGGCTCCAACAGCGCCGGTAAGACGACGCTGATGAATGCCCTGTCCGGATTGATAGTCGATATGCGGATCAAAGAAAAAAGGCGCGGTGGTGAACGAATATCAGTCTACGGTCAAATACTATTTGAGGACGCAGATATTACAGATTCAATGCCCGAGGCACGGGTCAAAAAGGGTATTGTACTTTCGCGTGAACGGCACCCGGTGTTTCCGGAAAGCAGCGTGCTGGAAAATCTAAAAATTGCCGGCTATTTGCGAATGCGATCAGAGATCCGAACAGCCATCGATACTGTTTTTGAATTGTTTCCGGGCCTCGCGGACTTCAAAAGACGCAAAGCCGGTTTTTTGAGTGGCGGCGAACAGCAGATGCTGGCTATCGGGATGGCCATGGTGGTCGGTCCCCGGTTGTTTTTACTCGATGAGCCTTTGCTCGGCCTAAGTCCCATGATGCAGCGGGCGGTTATGGATGCGATCGTCAGGCTGAGAGATCAATCCGGAATCACGGTGCTGCTGAGCGAACAGTTCGCCCGCCCGGTACTGCCGGTAATCGACCGGGGCTATGTGATCGAAAACGGCATGCTGGCACTGTCCGGCACCGGCCAAGAGTTGATGGACAACCCGGAGATAAAGACGGCCTATTTCGGGGTATAGTGAGGTGATGAACCATTATTTTTCACCACCCGCTTCGCTCGAGGCACAGAGTACGCAGAGGTTGGATTTTCTTTTTACTTTCCGCTGAGAGGCCGGAAAGTAAAAAACAGCTTCCCTTCGGGAATAATCATAGTAATTGTCAAAAGTATGTTTCGTTATCTTTGTCTGGTGATCATCGAAAAACCAATCGTGTGGGTTTGAAACCCGACCCTACGTGGGTGATTGCATCCAATCGGAACACATATATGACAACAGCTATAATTTAGAAATGTCAGAAGCCTTATCTTGCGATTCCCAAGTCGAATATTTTTGCCGCCAAGCGGCTGGATTTTTTCAATTGCCGCCCTCTCACGTGGCAATTGAAAAGTATCTTATTTCTCTGCGTCCTCTGTGCCTCGAGCGCAGCGGGCGGTGAGATTATAAAATGAAAATAGAACAAACTGACAACATATATGCCGCATTTGAGCAGGCGGCCCGGCGCCGGCCATCGCATACGGCTGTTTGTTTTTTAGGGACAGGTTTTACTTATTCCACCATTAAATCGATGGCAGAGCGTCTGGCAGCGGGTCTGCAATCCATCGGCGTGGCGCCCGGCCAGAAAGTGATTCTGTATATTCCCAACAGTATCCAATGGATAATAGCCTGGCTGGGGGTATTGCGCTGCGGGGCGGTCTGTGTGCCGATTACGCCCATCTATACGCCGCGCGACCTGGCCTATATCGCCAATGACAGCCAGGCCCGAACGGTGATTTGTGCCGATACAAACTTTGGTTATGCCCAAAGCGTGCTGGCCGAAACCGATATCCAGCGGACGGTCATTGTTCGCATCGCCGATCTGCTCCCGGGTTGGAAGCGCTGGTTCGGCTATCTTTTCGACGTTATGCCCAAAGGCAATGTGTCTTATGACGGCAATACGTTCTCTTTCCTTAAACTGCTGAAGTCCGGAAACGACCGGATGGCCGCCTTGCCGGAAATCGGCAATGACGGCCGTCAAACCGCAGAAATACTCTACACCGGCGGCACCACCAAATATCCCAAAGGCGTACCGATCCCACACGATCTGTTTTTGATCTCGGCCGATGAGCAGGTGCGGATCAGCGAGCCCCTGGTCCCGAGCGATGACAATGTGATCATGGGCAACGCGCCTCTGTTTCATATTCTGGGACAGACCTGCAGCCTTGCGGCACTTCTAACCGGTGGTGCGCTGCTGGTCCAGCCGCGCCTGAATCTGGATGCGACGTTTGAATCGATACAGCGCTTCGGCGCACGCACAATGATCGGTGTACCGGCCCTGTACCGTATGATACTGGAGCATGACCGCCTGGACCAATATGATCTCAGCTCAATCGACTACTGGTTCAGCGCCGGCGACGTATTGCCGAACGAAGTCGCCCAGCGCTGGCGCAAACAATTCAGCAAATCGATCCACCAGGGTTATGGTGCCACGGAAACCTGCGGCGGGGTGGCCATGTGCCCGGTGGACCGGGAAAATCCGCCCCGCAGTGTTGGAAAAATTGTCGGCAGTAAAAACGTTAAAATCGTCGATCCGGTTGAGCTCGAACCGGTGGCAAGCGGTGAAAGCGGTGAACTGCTGGTTACATCGGATCACATGGTCACGGCCTATATCAACCAGCCTGGTGAAACCGAAAAGGCATTTGTAACACTGGAAGGCCGGCTGTGGTACCGTACGGCAGATATTATGACAATGGACGACCAGGGCAATCTGTACTTTGTGGATCGCACCGTTGACACAATCAAACACAAGGGATATCGCATATCCGCTTCCGAGATCGAATCGGTGCTCCAGGAGCACCCGGCTGTCATCAGTGCATGCACGGTGGGGATTCCAGACGAATCGGTGGGCGAACGTATTAAAGCCTATGTCGTCCTGAAGGGAGATATTAAAGGCATCACCGGCTACGATCTGATTAAATGGTGCCGCGGTCAACTGGTTTCCTATAAGGTTCCGCAATACATCGAATTTAGAGATATGCTGCCCAAATCCAAGGTCGGCAAACTGTTGCGCAGAGAAATCAGGGAAGAAGAAAGACGAAGGAAAGAGACGTAGGAGAGAAGACGGGGTGACGGGGAGACATGGAGACGAGGCGATTAATACCGGATGCCCGGTGACAGATCGTTGCCCGTTAGCCCGTGGCCCGTTGTTTGAAGGATGCGAAGCTCGATTCTTGATACTGGATACTGGTTCAAGGAATTTTGTCATTTTTAATTTTTTTCTTTGCGTCTGTCGCCTTTGCGTGAGGGGAAGTCTAAGAATGGATAAAATTCCTTTTCCTAATTTCCAGTTTCATTTTTTTGACGGAGCGCAGCGTTACCACCGCTTAAAACTTAAAACCTAAAACTTAAAACTCTTTTGACCGAGCGCAGCGACTCCTTGATCCAGGATCCAATATCCAGTATCCAGGATCAAGTATAGACACATTCGGTTCATCGAATTGAGAATATCGTCTAAATACCCCATAACTACCGGGAGCAATTCATGGATTTCAGTTTGAGCAAAGAACAAAAAGACATCATCAAGGCGGCCAGCAGATTTGCGAAAGGGGAGTTCACCGATCGCGCCATTGAGTGTGATCGCAGTGAATCCTTCGATTATAAGATTTGGAAAAAAGCCTGTGATCTGGGTTTTGTGGGTGCCCATATCGGTGAAGAATACGGCGGAGCCGGTTACGGTTTTTTTGAACACTGTCTGATCACCGAAGAATTCTGGGCGGTGGATCCGGGGATGGGCAGTGCCGCATTGTCTACCACTTTCGGTTCCGAGCTGATTATCATGTGCGGCACGCAGGCCCAGAAAGAGCTGGTTCTGCCGCAGTTGGTGAGAGGTGAAGCCATCATGGGCACGGCCATTACCGAACCGGATGCCGGCTGCGATGTCACCGGTGCGGTGACTGCGGCCGAAAGGGACGGAGATCACTGGATAATTAACGGATCCAAAATGTTTGCCACCAACGGGACGGTCGCCCATTTCATGCTCATATTCTGCCTGACCGATCCGGACAACCCCGCCCGACACAAGCGCTACAGCTTTATCCTGGTACCCACCGGAACACCGGGCTTTGCCGCCACAAAAATTAAGGGAAAACTGGGCATCCGGGCATCGGACACGGCCGAAATCGCCTTGAAAGACGTTCGGGTGCCGGCCGAAAATCTGGTGGGCGAAGAAGGTAATGGATTTTACCACCTGATGGAGTTTTTTAATCGCACCCGACTGCATGTCTGCGCCCAGGGAGTGGGTCTGGCCCGTTCCGCCCTGGAAGAATCGGTGCGTTACACCAAGAGCCGCTGCCAGTTCGGCCAACCCATTGCCGATTTTCAGGTAACACAGTTCAAACTGGCAGAAATGGCGACCAGGATCAGGGCCGCCCGCAATCTGTACTACGAAGCAGCCTGGCAGGCCGATCGGGATACATTGGACCACGCGCTGGTGGCCATGGCCAAGTGGTATTCGGCCAGGGTGGCGGTCGAGTGCGCCGATGAAGCGCTGCAAATGCACGGCGGATACGGCTATATCGATGAATACAAGGTGCAGCGGCTGTATCGGGATGCCAAAATTCTGGAGATCTACGAGGGCACCAAGGAAATCGAAAAGACTATCGTGGCAAGGAACTTGTTGAAATAAATGACGGTGCAAAGTCCATGGCCACCCGGGCAAGCCTTGGGACCTAAAATACGGGTTGTCATGATGGATTAAAAGAGGACCGCCATGAAAAACAAAAAACCCCGGCAACCTGACCTGGAAAAAGATGCGCTACGAAACCGAACGAAAAAATCGCAGCCTCCAGCAGAACCGGCCAGCTCCGGTTTCAGCAGTGCGAAAACACCGGCAAATAGTCGACAAGATGATGATTTAGACTCTGAAGAATATGAAAAGTTTGTCGAAGAAGAAGAGGAGGAGGAGGAGGAGGAGGAAGAAAACGATCAAACCCAACACCCTATTCTATCAGTAGCCGGCCAATATGCACGCCTCAGCGAGATAATTGCCCTGCGGCTTGCTGATCAGGACAATGCTTTTTCTGTGAGTACGAATGATGCACTCGCGCTTACTTACGTAAAACCTTTCCAAACATCGCTCGATGGACATACAATTGTCGATCCTTCAAGTTTCCTGGACGCAGTCCTGATCAAGGGCGCCCGCGGTTTCCGACCGGATAGTGAAAAATCAGCTCTCAGCGAAGTGCTCTACGCGTTTGTCACCCGGTATTCGTCGGAAACCGGCGAACGCATCCAGAGCATTGCCGAAGACAAAAATCTTCCACCCAGGCCATTGCCAAAAAATATTCTGGCCGCACCGTCGCTAACCTCGATGCTGGCCGAAGCCGCTCGCCTGGTTGTTAAACTTTCCCCGGGACAACAGCGTGTGGATTTGGAATATGCCATTATCGCCCTGCTCAAAAGTCTCGAGGGCCAGCGTACCATATTAGAACTTTTTGCAGAGAACGATGATCCGCATGCTATCTTCAGCGAGTTGCTCGAAACCGTACAGAAGCACCTGGTTGTGCAGATGGAACAGACCGTTGCACAATCGGAAGTAACCAGCCCTTCTGAAGGGATCCACACCATTTTTTCAGAATTAAAGCTCCTGGGAGATGATGCGCCCGAGTCGACAAGTCAATCCGAACTCTATTTCACGGCTGACAGGCCGGCCAGACAATTCAAAGACGACCTTCTGGGCGTATCTGAAGACGCACAGGCACTTGGGGAAGTCATCTGCTTGAAAGAGCCCGGTCCGCCGCTGGCGATCGGTCTTTTCGGCGACTGGGGGTCGGGCAAATCCAGCTTCATGAATCTGCTCGAACTTTCCATCGATGCGATCACGACGCGCGCAAGGCAACACACCGATCTGCCGTTTGTCCGGGATGTGGTCCACATCAAATTTAATGCCTGGACTTACACTGACACCAATCTCTGGGCGTCGCTGACTACCGAGTTTTTCGATCAGCTGCGCGCCGGCGGATACAAGCGGAAACCCGCCGAAAAATACCAGAACCTCGTCACGGAGGTGGCCAAACGGGTTTCCGAGGCTGAAGGCGAAGCCGAAACCCTGGCCCGGGAAGTCGTGGAAGCACGATCGGAAATCCATGCGTTGTCGGGAGAAATCCGAAGTATTCAAGGACGGCTGAAGAGCGTGTCTCAGATTGCGCTGATGAACATGGCTAAAAATCTGGCGGCCCAGGGCACCAATGACGGCAATCAGCATCTAAAAGACGCCCTGCAGGTGGTCGGAGTCGATCTTGAGGCTGATAAAAATGGTGAGAATACCGCCCGGGCCATCGAAATGGCGGCCGGCCTGCCGGGTCGGGTCGTAATGTTTGCAAAGGCCATGGGCGGGCTACTGAAACTGCGGCTGGGGTGGCAGAGCTGGCTGGCCTGGATGCTGGTCGGCATGGGTGTCGTGCTGTTTGCCAATTTTTTCCTGGGTGACCCCCTGGGCCTTCAAAACCTGTTGAGCCCGGTTTGGACCTGGCTCGGGGGGTTCGTGCCGGTGATTGGGTCATTCTGGCCGGCCTACAGGGTCGTCAAACCCATTCTGGATCATGGGACCCAGTATGCAGATGATGTGAAGAATCAAACCCGTTCGCTTGAAAGAGAGTTGAACCAAAAACGCCATGAACTCGCCATAACCGAAAGCGAGGTTTCTAAGACTGAGGCCAGGCGGGCCGAAAAAGCAGCCGAGGCAGCCCGTTTTCGCGGCCAGGGGCCGGCCGAGGTGCTCGATTTTTTCCTCCATGAATCCGATGTAACCAGAAGTTTCGAACAAGACACCGGTATCGTCAGCCGTGTGCACCGGGCCTTCGAACAGTTGGACGCCATTTTTCAAGAAAGTTCGGAAAATGATGATCCCGAGTTTCCTTCGATCGATCGTATCATCCTGTATATTGATGACCTTGACCGCTGTCGTGTTCAACAGGTCGTGCAGGTGCTGGAAGCCGTTCACCTGCTGCTGGCATTCCGTCTGTTTGTAGTTGTCGTCGGTGTTGACCCGCGCTGGCTTGAAAATTCACTGCTCGAGTTTTATGAAAAACAATTGCGCGGCAGTACACCGGAAGCCGACGGTCAGACGGTCGCTTCCAACAGGGCTTCTGTTTTCGATTACCTGGAAAAAATTTTCCAGATACCGGTGCAGTTGCGGGGTATGACCTATGGCAAAGACAGCAGTTTCGGCCGTCTGATCGCCGGTGTCGCAGGACCGCTTGCGGCAGAAAAATCGGAACCGGAACCATCCACACAGATCCCCAATGGCACCGATACCCCGGGTACAATTAGCGCCGGGGGAATGACCGCGATCAAACCGGTAACAGCAGTGCGGCTGCCGCCGGAAACCGAAACGGCAAGAGAGACCATCGAACGGGTGGCCCTGCGCGGAGAGGAACTTGAAATGATGCAGCAGCTCGGGCCGATTGCCGGCAAAAGCCCCCGGGCTGCGAAACGTTTTGTCAATTTATACCGGTTGGTACGTGGTCTGCGTAAAGGCAAAGCGCTCGATCGTTTTTTGGAAAAAGACGATCAGCCGTCCCAACGCCCGGCGCTGTATCCGGCCGTTTTATTCTGGCTGGCCGTTTACATCGGACAATCTGCCAGACAAATAGAAAGGCTTCGCGCCGCAGTGCGTCTGATGTCTGAAAACCATCAAGCGGGGCCTGGACTATCCCGTCCGCTCCGGCAGACCGACCAGGCCTCTGATGCGTGGGAAGTGATTGAAGTTGACCCCCGGGCCGAAAAGGCGTCGGCGGACTGGTCATATTTGTTTGGCTTCTGGTGCGATGTGCCGCCGGATGACCGTCCGGACATGTTTCGGGCATTTGCGGCCCTTGAGAAAAACCTGCCGGGCAGTGCGGGAGTCAAGGTCCTGAAAGAGGCCATGCGGGAAACGAAGCGCTTTTCATTCGCTTACCGGTGATAATACCGAAAAACAGGTAAACACGCGGCCATTCCAACTTAACGACCACCGTCAATAAGCCGGATGCTCGATGCCACCAGGGCAGAATGCAGTAAAACGGCAAGACTGTTGTCACGCCAGGGATACATAGTTTTTCGGATGCCGGCCGGCCAAATATCTGCACGAACGATCCCTAGGCATCCAGGAGTGGGTCCACCTGAATCAGCACATGCAAATCGACCCCCCTTAAACCGATATCCTCCATCGAAAGCGTGACCCGGGTGCCGTCAACTGTTCGGGGCGGTATACTGAGTGAAAATTCTCTTTCGGATTCAATCCCGCCGTGACCGGCGCACTGCGGGCATACCAGGCGTCCTTGATGCCCGGAACCCCGGCAAGCGGTGCACTTTTCGAAAACGGTAAACTTGATCGGAAAAAGACCGCCCTGGAATGCTTCGAACGGCGACAGAATCACCTCGAAATACAGATCCTTTCGAGGCGCATTGAATCTTTGCGGGCCGAAAAAGCCCGGCACAATGCCTTCGAAAAATTCATCCAGCAAAGATTCAAACCGATCCCCACTGTGAAAATGAGACGCAGGCTCGAAAGCCGATGCCGGAGGTCCGGCAGAACGCACAGGAATCCGATCTTTCTGAAGTTCGACATCGTAACGTTTGCGCTTATCGACGTCGGCCAGGGTTTCGTAAGCTTCCTGAAGCTCCCGGAACCGCTCTTCGGTTTCTGAGCGAGTTAAATCGGGATGGTATTTTTTGGCTATTTGACGGTGGGCCTTTTTAATCTGACCGAGGTCAGCACCTCGACTCACGCCGAGTATCATATAGTAATCTTTGGGCATTCGTGGCCTCCATTCACAGTATCTTTGCGCAAGAAGGCTGATGAATCCGTGACCCGATGGCCGGAACGCGTAAAGGACCGGTGGAAAGACCTTTACTTTTGTGATCGGGAGATTATCAAAATGTTATTCGCGGCAAAAATTGTTATTCATTATTAATGCGAACAGCACGAGGAGAATCGATCCGATCGACTCTCCCCGGCTTTGATCCTTTAGACCGCCTACGCTGTTCGAACCTCTATCTTGCGCGGTGTGGCTTTTTCAACTTTTGGCAGGCTCAGGCGGAGCACACCGTCTCTTAGATCGGCTTCAATTCGAGACTGGTCGACAACCTCTGAGAGGTTGAACTGACGAAAATATCGGCCGAGTCCATATTCGAGGTCTACCGCCTGCTCGGTTTCTCCCATGTATGCTTCCACATCGCCGCTCAACGTCAAAACATTTTCGCGTAAATCGATGTTCAGGTTATCCGGTTTTACACCGGGCATGTCAGCAAGCAGTGTAATGCCGGTGTCGGACTCGAAAATGTCCACGTCAGGTGTATATACCGGCCCCGGTTTGGTCTGCTCGGCCGGCGCAGAAACCTCCTGCTTATCTTTTACTTTTAGTTCTCTACCTTCTGCATCCGTCATGATCAACACCTCCTTTACAGTTATTTGACTGAAATCTGTCTCGGTTTGGCCGCTTCAGCCTTCGGCACGACGACCGTGAGGACGCCGTCGGTCAGACGCGCATCGACTTTTTCGGCATTAATTTCGCCGGGAAGACCGATCATGCGCGAAAAAGAGCCCGACTCTCTTTCCCGCCGATGATACCTTACGCTATCGCTTTCATCCGCTATTTTTCTCTCACCGGAAATTGAAATTCCTTTCGATGTTGCCTGGATATCAAGGTCTGCGGCCGTCAGGCCAGGCAACTCGGCTCTTACAAAATAGCTGTCTTTGTCCTCTGTCAGATTGACTGCCGGAAACACACCGGCCCGGACTCTCGGTAAGTCTGAACTGCTGAAGCGGGAAAAAAGATCATCCATCTGCTGTCGCATGCGGTCCAGTTCCTGGAACGGACTCTGGTAACTCCAGCTGGGAACATTGAACACTCTTTTGTAAATCATGGCATTACCCTCCTTTTTAGGATATTAGGCTTTATGGTGTAAACAGCCGGTCCACAACGGCTGACACGAATTTGGGGTGGATTTAAATTTTCTGACCCTATGATAAAAACAAATTAGTGCTTGTCAAGATCATCAATAAATTTTTTTCATTAATTACTTAATAAAATTATATTTATTAGTAATGAGCCAATCCTGACTGTCGGGTGGGTCTGAAATGTGGTTTAATAAAATGAGCTAACGTCGCCGCGGAGATGATGGTTTCGACCTGGGTATGGGTAACCAATCGATCCGACCCCCCATGCGGTGATCCCCAAACTGTTGGAGGTGGCCCAGGACCTAAAACCGCATCGCAATCCGACTTCGGACGGTCTGGTCCACCTGCGCCGTGAAATCGCACATTCTTATGAAAAGGACTATGCCGTTGAACTGGAAAGCGATGCGGAAGTGATCTGCACCAACGGTTTAAAGGGAAAAGCCAATGTGGCTGTTACCCCGGTATTGGATTCGGCGAGGAAGGCCAAAGGTGTCCTGAATTATTTATCTGAGTTTTAAATTGTTTTACAAAATTGCTGACATTGCGGTACCGTTTAGGACTGCATTCAGATTTCTGGTATGACTTTTAATTAGGTCCGGAGTTATTTATTGCTAAAACATTATCAAGGAGCAGTGCATGAAGATTTTAGGTATCGTCGGAAGTAGCAGAAAAGAGGATGTTTCCGGAGTTCATCAGCTGGTCACAACGGTTTTGGAAAACACCGACCATGCATATGAGCTGGTTTCATTGCGGGGTAAAAAGATCAGCGGATGCATTGCCTGTCTGGGTTGTGTCAAAGACAACATTTGTAAGGTCAAAGACGACCTGACCGAATTGCGGCCTTTGATCGCCGAAGTGGATGCCTATGTCGTTGGTGCCCCCAATTATTATTCCACCTTGAATGCGACCACACATGCTTTCTTGGAACGCTGGTACCAATTTCGCCACCAGGAGGGTGATACCCTGTGGGGCAAACTGGGCGTTGCCGTGGGTGTGGGGGGCACTTCCGGAGCTTTCCCGGCTGATGCTATCGAGAAATTCTTCCTGTATAGTTTTATCGAAACCGTTGGCAAAGTAACCGGCCAGGGTGCCGCCTCCTGTTTTTCCTGCGGTTTTGGCGAGACATGCAAGGTTGGGGTGCCCAATCTGCTTTACGGGGAAGGCGTAAAAATAACTGATGACATGATTCCACAGGTCACCAGGCAGCCGGAAGTGATGGCATCCGCCGCTGCCGCCGGCAAGCAGTTGGGCGATCGGCTGCGAAACGGTCATGACCGCAAGGCAGTGACCAAAAACATGCAGCGAACATTAATGCAAATGTTCGCCGAGTCGGCCTGATCTCAGTCTGGTTTTATAATAGTTGTCATAAATTTGTTCCGTTTAGATGGACGGTGCGCCAGTTAAAAATCAAGCCGGATCTATTTTGGAAAAAGTTCGGAGTGCGGAGTTGTGGACAGAGAATCTGCCGATATCCGGAAATGTTGTAAAATTCACTTCAGTCCGGCACGCCTGTAAGCGTTGAACATTCGCTCTTTAAAGAGGCCGTCCTTGGCGGGCGACAACCGGGCATCTCTTTCCAGAGAAAAATTGGGATTCATGCGCATCACATTCTTAGCTGCCCAATGGGCATCTGCGTGCCGGCCGGTCAGTTCGTACGCTGCAGTGAGACCTTTGTAAGCAACGTAGGCGTAGAAGCTGCGCGGGCTGCGATCTATGACCTCCTTAAATAGCGGTATAGACACGTCATATTGTGTATTTCCCACCAATCCCCACGCGAGTTGTAACACATAGTTAACCGGTCTGAAGGGTGCAAGCCCCAGTGCTGTTTCACAGGAATTAACAGCCTCTTTGAATTGCTCTCCCAAGTGCAGCGCCAGGCATAGCATGTAGTGTTGGCCCGAATCGTTTGGACCCTGCTGAACGCCCTTACGTCCATATGAGACAGCCTTATCCGTATCTTTTTTTATTCGGTTGATGCGGCTCAACGTTCCGTAAGGCGGATAGCCCGGGTCCAAGGAAAGCGCTTTTTGAACCGCCTCTTCGGCCTTTTCCATGGCTTTTTCACGCTGCTTTGTCAGGCGCAGGTCCATTTCATCCAGATAGGTGTTGGCCAACCATGTGTATGCCCTGCCGTAATCTGGATCGATACGGATCGCCTCCTCGAAAAATTTTCGTGCCTTTAGAACATGCTCGCGCCTGCGGCCGAGATGATAGTATAAACCTTTCAGGTATTGCTCATATGCTTTCAAGTTTTTGGGCCGCGAGTGCTCCAGAGCCCCAGCGGCATATCCGGTTATTTCCACATTCATAAAAGCCATTACCGCCATGGCTATTTCGTCCTGAAGAGCAAACAGGTCTGAATAACTGCGGTCGTATCCCTGTGACCAGATGTGGTTTCCATTGCTGCCGTCAATCAGCTGAACATTGATGCGCACCCGATCCCGGTCGCGCTGGACGCTGCCCTCTATCAGATAACGAACCCCCAGCCTGGCAGCAATGTCCTGAATGGGCATAGGGTTTCCTCTAAAGGTAAAACTGGAGGTACGTGCGGTAACATATAGATACGGTCCCTGGGACAGACTTGTGATCAACTGGTCTGCAATGCCGTCGCTGAAGTACGCTTGATTCGGATCGCCGGTCAGGTTTTCAAAAGGCAATACCGCCAGGGACGGCTTGTCGATGCTCGGGTACACTGAAAGACGCAGATCGACACTTTCAGTAGGTGGCTTTGATCTGTGTACGGTGATTCGCCACGCAACAAAGGCAATGATGGCAGCAGCCAGGATAACCGTCAAGCCCCATATGGATTTACGCGCCCTTGGACGTTCGGTCACGCCCGGCGATGGTTCCGCGACGATTGCAGCCTCTGATTCCATAGACTTCTCATCAGCATCGGGCTTAGTGCTGAGGCTGTTAATAAACGATTCCCAGGCCGATTCATCCCGTAGATTCCCCAGTGTGACCGAAATTTCATTCAGGCTGACTGGGTCTGGATCAGAAGCAAACTGGAACCGCCATTTGTTGTTTTCATCGTAGCTGAACAGGCTTGCCCAGGCATCGCACTCGGCCTCGGAGCACCGGTATCTGTATTTCCCCCCTTTTTCCCATGGGGAAATAAGATCCCTATCAAGGACCTTGAAAAGCGCTGCAGATTCCAAATCGGGCAGTCTGTGGCGCCAGGCCATATTAATTTTGGCCCACATGGCATCCGCATTCTTGGATGCATTTCTACCTGAAAGAGATCTGTCGAGCACCGTCAGAATCTCTTGATACCGGCGGATGTGAACAAATCCCTGCCGACCCTTTTTTTTCATCTCAATGCTGATCAGGACAATGATCGAAAAATAGAATCTTCTGGAGGGCGTATCGAAATGAACGACCAGGGGCGTGTTTCTGCCATGGATTCGAAGTGTAATTTTGTATGCGTCCAGATCACACTGAATGGTTTCAAGCTTAGCCATGGCGATACCTTGAAACGATTGAACGAAACTGACCGTTCACCGTCTGTAAGACGGAGGGTTTGTCAGCCGGTTAGAATTGACTGAAGGTGAGGGCTTCTAACTATCTACGCGGGAGACACGCAATCTGCCAAGATGCTTAATTACGATTCTTCAAGAAAATTTAATTCGTGAAAATTTTTGTTAATTCGTGGCTAATAATTAGAAAACTGAACCGTTTTAACCGTTATACGTTTACCTTTAATAGTAGTCAAGGTCGCAGTTGCAGTTACAGTTCAGATAAATGCACCCCGGGGCTGGTTTAATAGCCAGCGCAACGAAAGGAGGCACATTATGAAACGTTTCTCGTTTATAGTGCTGACCGGTTTGGCCATGGCCATCATCTGGGCAGGGTCATCTCAGGCTCAGAGCCAGAAGGAATTGACTTTTTCAGGAACCCATTATTACGGACACACGCCAAAAGTCTTTAAACTCAGTGAAGGACAGTTCATCATTCAATTTGAGACGCTGGGCGTAAGGGTGAACGACAATAGCGAAGATCCTTTTCATGAATCATCTGTGCACATTACAGGTGTTATGTATCGAGGCAAAGACGGCAGCAGGCTCAGAGCCTTTGAGACATGGACGGATAACGATGGCGATAAACTGATCTGGGAGCTGGTGGATAAGAAAATGGCGGATGCACCGCCCGGCACGACACCCGGTACGGGAAAAGTTTTTACGGGTACCGGTAAGTACGCGGGTATGACAGGTACCATGGATTTTCTGGTCCGAAATCCGAAATCTTTTCCGGTCGGCACCGGTCGGGGCATGTGTCGTGAGGAAGTGACGTTGGTGCCATCCAATTAGCCTGCAGATTACATGAACTTTTGTTAGCCCGAAAGGAGGTAAAAGGTGCAAAGAATCAATATTTTTATTTTCGTTCTTAGCGCATGTCTCCTGTTCAATTCCTGTGACACGCCGCTAAATGAGTACGTGCCAAAAAATGATACTGAAAAAGATATAACCGCCCTTTTGAATACTTATCTCGATGCACGCAACAACGGCGACATCAAAAGGCTTACATCGACATTTGCCGATAACGGACAGTATATCGCCGGGAATGGCGCAAGATGGACAAAAAGTAAAATTGCAGAGAGCGATGCCGAATGGTGGTTGCAATATGGCAAAGTGAAATTGTTAAATCCTGAATTTAATATCAATGGCAACCAGGCCACGGTTTCTTCCACCGGCAAATGGGGCGTTGCCTACAAAACGCCGCACATTGCCTCGCTGGTCAAACAAGAGGGCAACTGGCTTATTGTCAAAGTTAAAACCGGCAATTAAAATAGTTGAGTACCGTACCGCTATGCACTAACTTTCTTCTCTCAGCCCCAGCAAGGCATCGATCATTGCCGTATTGTTTTTCGCTTCACTCGCTGTGCCCTGCCAGACAGTCTGACCCGACTCCAGCACGCATACCCGATCTGCAACATCCAGAGCACGCTGGGTGCTCTGTTCAACCAGAAGGATGGTGAGCCCGTTATTTTTCAATTCGGAAATGGCTTCGTAGCAGATGTCGATAATTTTAGGCATCAATCCCAGGGAGAGTTCATCGATGAGAAGCAGCTGGGGTTCGGCCATCATTGCACGGCCGATAGACAGCATCTGCTGCTCGCCGCCGGACAGCGATCCGGCCAGCTGACCCAACCGTTCGCCCAGACGGGGGAAGACGGTCAGGACCCTGTCCAGGCCCACTCCGATATTCTCTTTCGGCTGGCTGTAGCCACCCACGATAAGGTTTTCTTTCACAGTCAGATTGGCAAACAGCCGCCGGCCTTCCGGCACTACCGCAATTCCAGCCGCTACCCTTGCCATGGGTGACGACCGGGTGATGTCTTTTTCCCTGTAAACTATTCGACCGGCATGCACGGCCACGTGTCCGGCAATACACATGATCGTGGATGACTTACCGGCGCCGTTTGCACCGAGCAACGCTGTTATGCGACTGCCGGGAACTTCCAGGTCCAGACCGTGCACCGCCGTCATTTCACCGTACCCGCAACTCAGGGAATCAAGCCGCAGCATTCTGCCTTTCCTTTCCTATATAAGCGGCACGAACGGCCGGGTCGCGCATGATATCAACCGGTACACCGTCGGCGATTTTTCGGCCGTTGTCCAGTACCACCAGGCGCTGGCTGATGCGCATGACTTCCCCGAGATTATGTTCGATCATCACAACGGTAAGCCCCTGCTGATTAATGTCGGCCACGGTGTCGGCCAGTCGGGCGGCTTCGATACTGTTTAACCCGGCCAGGGGTTCGTCGAGGAGCAGCACTTTCGGTTCGATTGCCAGCGCGCGCGCCACCTCGAGCCGTTTGGTGACACCCAGGGGCTGTCCCACGACGCTCTTTTCAGCCTCCGCGGCAATACCGACCAGTTCCAGGTATTTTCGGGCCTTTTTTCTTTCGGTGGTTCGATCCAGCGTGAACATCGCTTTGGCCATCTTTGCCACACGACGGTGCCCGGCGGCCAGGGCGACATTATCCAGTAAGGTCATGGATCGAAAAGGGCGTACAATCTGATGAGTCAAAGCCACTCCTAAACGGGCGCGTTTATGGGTGGGCAATAGCGAGATGTCTCTTCCGCCTAGTGTAACGTGTGATGCCTGAGGTTTGATGATACCGGTGACAGCCCGCAGCAGGGTTGTTTTTCCGGCCCCGTTGGGCCCGATCAGGCAAAGGAATTCACCTTCATTCACCTGAAAGGATACATTGTCCAACGCCAGGACTCCGCCAAAACGGACGGTGACATCTTTAACATCCAGAATGACACCCATCAGCTATCCTTTCCAGCCGGTATATTGTGATTAATTTATTCAAACTATAACCAACGTTAGAATTACAAACACATTAGCGAAATTACTATATGATAAAGTATTCACCGCAGAGTCGCCGAGGGCACAAAGTATTGAAGACTGCCCGTAAGGGCTGATGTTTATTCCTTTTCGCCCTTGTTCACATCCCGCTGCTCTTTAGCGGGGCTCAGCGAAAAGGAATAAAAAGAATTCTCTGTGTACTCTGTGCCTCTAATGAGCTTAGCGAATGGGCGGTGAAACTGATCTCCTACTAAGTGCCCTCAATATCTTGTGCAATTATTTATGTCGTCATGTATAAGCTAATACTTGGTTTGAGCGAATTTTTTACTTCTAAGCCGTTCGAAAATACTCCGGGCAATTCCGGCCAGCCCTTCGGGTGCAAAACGCATGACCGCGAAAAGCAAGGCGCCGTATACCAGGAGCTTGTAGTCGCTGATGAAACGAAAGAATTCGGGCATCAGCGTTAAAATAACCGTGGCCACGATCGTTCCAGACACAGATCCGATACCGCCGACAGCCACCATTGAGAGCACGGTAATCGAGGTGATGAACCCGAAGTCATCGGGCATCAGAAAACGGGCGAAAAAAGTGTACAATCCCCCGGCCACACCGGCCATAGCCGTTCCCATGGCAAAAGCGGCCAGCTTGTAGGCACCCACATCCACGGTAACCACCCGGGCCGTGTCTTCGTCATCGGCTACGGCATCAAATGCAAAGCCCATCCAGGATCGTTTAATCCACAGGTTAAAAGCGGCAAACAGGGCCACAAGTACCAGAACCAGGCTCAGGTACCCTATTTTGCTCAGACCGGTGGAGGGAATTCCGGAAATTCCGAGTTCACCGCCCAGGGCTTCCTGCTGCCGAACGATGCCTAAAAACAGAAACCCGACGCCCATCGTGGTGATGGCCAGAAAATCGTGACGAACCCGCAGGCTGGTCAGCCCCACAATCAATCCGACTATACCGGCCGCGAACATGCCGGCTGCAATTGAGAGGGCAATCGGAATACCCGCTTTGGCGAGCAGGGCGGCCGTGTAAGCACCGACGCCATAAAAAGCGGCGTGCCCCAGACTGATCTGCCCGCAAAAACCGGAAATCATATTTAGCCCGAGCGCGAGGATGATGTTAATCCCCACTACCGTGGCCAGGCTGACTTCATAAATACCCATAACTTGGTGCTTTATCCACTAAAGAATATAAATGTTCTTCTCTACGATCCCGTGAAGTTAAACCATCGGATTCCATAAATCCCAAGCATCAAATTTCAAATGACAAACAAAACAACGCATATTGGATTTGATTATTTGGTCATTGAGATTTGTTTGATATTTGGATTTTGTAATTTGGAATTTATTACCTGAATTTTGCACGCAAATCAGCGCTATGAACACTTTGCAGTAATTTTCTGTTTTTACTGCAGTATTTTAAGGTCAATCTAACGGATAATTTTTTCTTTTATAATTACTTCTTTTTCAGT
>Ga0126335_1000166_pt1 | contig 30873 bp, 24 predicted proteins | sample OlaspJWI45metaG_FD_108409 | JGI IMG/M metagenome (GOLD analysis project Ga0126335, IMG submission 108409) | Marine gutless worms symbiont microbial communities from Oahu, Hawaii - Olavius sp. 1 OAHU.JWI-45 metaG | ecosystem: Host-associated > Annelida > Digestive system > Unclassified | place... | reverse complement strand
TGTTTTACCATCTGGGTACCTCCTGTTTTTGGTTTTAGTTGGTCCTAAACCCAATTATTACAGGGGACCCAGATGGTTTTTCAATTATTATTTTCTAATTCATGCAAGATCGAGGTAATAGTTAAATTTATTGCGATCAAAAAAAATGAAATGGATCCGACGTCTGTTCATATGGTTTTTACTGCTGACCGTTCTGCCGGTGCTGGCTTTGCGCTGGGTCGACCCGCCCACCAGCGCCTTCATGCTCCAACGCCAATGGGATGCCTGGCGGCAGGATCAAAAAAACTTCAAGCTCGAATACGAATGGATCGACTGGGAAAATATATCCCGTCATGTGCCGCTGGCCGTGGTGGCCGCCGAGGACCAAAAATTTCCGCAGCACTGGGGATTTGATCGCAAGCAGATATCCAAGGCCCTTGAAGAACGCAAAAGCGGCAAACGGTACCGCGGTGCCAGCACCATATCCCAACAGGTTTCTAAAAACCTGTTCCTCTGGCCCGGTAAGAGTTTTATTCGCAAGGGAATCGAAGCGTATTTTACGGTATTAATCGAATTGCTGTGGTCCAAGAAACGTATCCTGGAGGTTTACTTAAACGTGGCCCAGTTCGGAGACAGCGTATTCGGTGTGGGCGCTGCCAGCCATCGGTATTTCCGCAAGCCGGCCAAGCGCCTGAGCAAAAAGGAAAGCGCCCTCCTGGCGACGGCACTGCCAAACCCCAAACATCTGCGCCTCGATCGTCCGAGCAGCTATATGCGGCAGCGCATGAACCGGGTCATCGACGAAATGGATCGACTGGACCGGATAGAACGTCGGCCGTATCTTTGGCAGCTGGCAAGCAACCTTGAATAGATTGCCCGGTGATAGCGGGCGTTTCCCCCGTGCCGTTAACGATGCCAAAGTACAAATTGCCGGCGCGTGGTGTCGATGCCGTCCAGGGGATGGGCGCGCAAGGGTTGCCCGTGCGCCATGCTGAAAATACCACATATGGTACCAGCTAACCTTTAACGCTACCATAGATCTGGTCGGTTGATGGTCGAACGGCCCGGGGTGTTTTGCTTGCAGGCAAGCAATTTGGCCGGAATGCCGGACAAACATTCCCCCCAAAGCCCTCCCACCGGTTTCGATAACCGGCAGTATCATACTGTATATAGCGGCTTAAAAATAAACCTGTACCGTATGGTGGTTGCATTCAGATTCAACGAGACCTGATTTTATCTCGTATACAAGCAACATCCAGTCGTGCGCGAATTGCGATCACCCGAAAATTAAACCAATTTTCATTTTTCAAAGTTCAGGATTGATTGAAAGGGCTGGTTTCGTGTATAATTGTCAATCATGATTGTTTGCTCTGCTCTCGGCCGCAAACGTCACATAGCTGGATAATTATTCGGATCTCACTCCAAACAATCATAATATATGAATAGGCCCAAATTGACATTCGGAATTTTGCTCACGGTACTGGGCGGCTGCTTCATGCTGACAGGCATGGTGTTAGGATTAGTCCGTCTGGTATCCGGTTCATACAGAGACATTTACTCATTCCCGATATCCCTGTCACAAGAAAACCAATCCTACCAACATCTTCGGTTTCGAACCAATGGCAAGGTCGATTTTACATTCTGGCTGAAAATGTCCGACAGAAAGATTGAACATAAAAAATTCAAATTCACTCTGGCCCTGGTCAGCAAAGACGGCGCGCAGCATGCCCTTTTCGAGGAGAATTTTAGATTCGGTTACTTGCGCAACAGCGCCGGAAGCGGTCAGTACTACCGCCTGGGACGTTATCATTCGGAAAACGAATTCAATGGGTACCTGCTTTTCCAATCCAGTGGCAAATGGAGACCGGTCTCCGCGGGAAGTATCGTTTTGCGGCGCCAGGAGAAGGTGTCCGCACCGCTCAAATCGATCGGGGTGTTTAGCGTTGGTTTGGTCGGTCTGATATTGGGCATTGGAACCCTTGTGTTAAACAAATGGTCGATCGCGGTATTTCCACGAAGTCATCAGGCCGATTATTCCATCAACAGCCATTTCACACCACTGAAAAATCAAGATTCTATCCGCAACTGATCCCGCTATCATCCTGATTCTGATCAAATTTCCATTTTGACGCCTCACCGACGGGCTATTCCGGGATGATCACCTGCGTGCCTGATGAGGGGATTGCAGCTTCGACCGGGACGTGCTAACTGTAGCGGTTGCCATAAATCTGTTCCGTTTAGATAGACCGTACGCCAGTTGAAGAGCAAGCCCGAACAATTACGGCAAAAGTTCGGAGTGCGGAGTTCGGAGTTATTGTATGAAATCTTTTCAGCTTATAATTACAACCGGCATGTTACTGGTAATACTGGCTGCCGTACCCGGGCAGACTGCGGCGGGCAAAGACGCGGCGGGGCCGAAACGGGGGCGCAACAAGCTGGAATTTATAAACCCGGAAGGCGTGGTGGTGGCTGCCATAAGCATCGAAATCGCCGATCGGCCTGAGACCAGGGCCAGAGGACTGATGTGGCGAAACGAGTTGAAATGCTCTCAAGGCATGCTCTTTATATTTGAACAGACCGAGCGCCTGTCTTTTTGGATGCGCAACACGCCGATTCCACTCGATATCTTTTTTCTGGACGCCCGGGGCAGCATTTATCACATTGTCCATCAGGCCGCTCCGATGTCCGATCGCATATACAGCCCGCTGCGGCCGGGCCGCTACGTCGTAGAAACCTGTGCCGGTTTTGCCCGGCGTAACGAAATATCCCCGGGTTGGCAGGTGGAATGGCCCGGGAAAGAGTAATTCAGGATACAGAAAGACGGGAAGACCGGGGGACTGGGAAAAAGAATGATTTGGAGACTATAGGACCTAATGTTGAAGGACGGTAAAGAATATGGGACTCGGAAAGGGGCCTGCGCCTTGGCAAGATCCTGATAAACAGGGCTAATGCGTCCGGCTATGAGGATTTTGTCCGAAGTTATATCAACCTGCAGGAACGGGCTCAGTACAGCCAGGATGCTCAGACCGCCAATCAGGCCTATCTGGCCGGAAAAACACCGGAGTGGCAGTAAAGGGGCAGATCTATTTGAGTAATTCCCGAATACCGGCTTTGATCAGAACCGGGTTGGTAACCAGCTTATACTTATTGATCCCACTGGCATCGACAAACGTATACTCAAAGCTCATACTGCTTTTTGGCAGAACTTTCGGTCCGCTGTCGGTCCAGATTAAATGAATATTCAGAGCCCCGAATATCAAGCCGGCCAATGACATCAACACGATTATTTTTTTCATTTGCGCTCACCCAATGTGTACCCGTAAACCTTCAGTCTCCGGTAAATTTTAGCATTCGCGCCTGAAGATGTAAACCTTTGTATTGCATTGTATATTTATGAATCGGGTGCTTCACCGGGATCCTGGATCCGATAAAGGGGCAGAGCGCAACGAACCATTCTTTCAATATTCGATATGTGATATTTTATCTTAATCAGGAAGTCACCAGACTAAGATTTAGCCGTCACGCCCGGTATCAAATGTTCGGGGACCTGAACGGCAACCACCTCGCCGACGGCGCAGACATCCCCGGCAGCTATCAATTTTGAAGTAATGACGACTTTGCGCCCCTTGACTTCTTTGACAGTGGCTCTGACTTCCAGCCGACCTTCGATGGGCGTCGGCCGCAGGTAATCCACGTGTAAGGATGCGGTCAAAAAACGCAACGGCGGGTCGGTGTTCATCTCACGGCCCTCGGCCCGATAGGCCGCAGCGGCTGCAGTGCCGGTGGAGTGACAGTCGATCAGGGAAGCGATCAGCCCACCATAAACAAATCCGGGAATAGCGGTATGGCGGGGACTGGGTTCATGATAACAAACCGACTCGGTTCCATCCCAATAGCTTTTGATTTGCAGGCCATCCTGATTTAACGTCCCGCAACCGTAACAGTGACTGAAATATTCCGGATAATATTCCTGAAACGCCTTTGATGCCATATCATGGTCCTTTCGCATGGTTACCGGTCGATCGCCGCCAACAAACCGTATGGCTGAAGCCCGGCGATCATTTAAAGGGATGCGTGATTCGGTTTACAAACAAAAAAGGGAAAACCCGGGTCCGTGTTGACGATGGTCTCCCCTTTGCATTCAAAGGTCGCGGCGGCTGTCTCAGTCTAGACCGACAGCGCAAAGGCCTGGCCGCAAATTTTCCACTTGCCGTTTTCCTTGATCACGTTGACTATTTCATCGATCTCATGGGTTTCACCGAGTTGAAACAATCTACCAACGATGGTAAAGATCGGCGTGATGTTGCGTCTTCCTTTGGCCGTGAAGTGCACGACCGCTTCATCCTCACTCTGGCTGACGATCCGGGAGTGGGCCGCATACAGCCACATTCTCATATAGTTCGGTATAAAACCGAGGTTGCGCGCTTGATCGACCCTGCTGTTGATGAAGGTTTCGACCATGTTGACGTCTGCATCACCGAACGCATTGCAAAGATAATCACCCATGGACGGGTCCAGGTTATAATATGCCTTGGCGAAATCAGTGACCGTTCTGGCGGGCGTATCTTTCGAATCTGCCAATCCGAGAAAAATCTGCAGGATAATGCCGATGATAACAACGCTGATTATCGTCATAAACTTGCTGCCCTGATCCATTGTCCACCATCCTTTTTTTGCCGTATCATATTGAAAGGAAAAGCCCGGAATACGTGTGCCGATATCGCTAAAGCCGGGCATGCCCCGGCGCGGCAGCGGCAGATTATCAGGAAGGTTGTGTACCATGGAAACGTTGACAAGACAAGGACTTTTGAGATCGGCCCAGGTTATCTTAAACCCGCTTAAACTGAATTTTGCGACTGATCAGATTCAGCAAAAGGCGTTTTAAGGTTGCCCGGCAGATTCTCGGGCAACCGGATGGTAAAAAGGGTCCCCTGACCCGGCGTGGACCTGACCCGGATGGTGCCACCATGCTGCTCGATGATTTTGTTGGAAATGTACAGTCCCAGGCCGGTGCCTTTGCGACCTTTGGAGGAAAAAAAAGGAGTGAAAATTTTTGCCACGGTATCGCTGTCCATGCCGACACCATTGTCGAAAACTTCGAACAGGATGTGCGCCTTGCTCTGCCGAACTGTGAAGACAATCTTGTGATAGTCTTTTTGGGTGTCCTTCAGGCAGGCATCCATGGCGTTTTCGATGATGTTCATGATGGCCGAGTGAAGGTAACCGGCATCGATCTCGATTTTACCAACCGATTCATCCAGTTCCGGTACAAACTCGATATTTTTCCCGGTAATTTTCGGTGCCACCATCTTGGCCACTTCGGCGCTGAAACTATGGGCGTCCACCCGCTCCCAATTCAAATTCCGTTCTTTGGCGTAAAAGAGGATATCCAGAACCATCTTGCGGATGCGCTCAACCATAAGTTTTACGGTTCCCCATCCTTCCTGGATCTGGGCCTGATTTTCTTTTGAAAATCCGGATTCGACCAGATACATGCCGCCGTCCAGGCCGGTCAACAGTCCTTTGAGCCCGTGGGATATCGATCCGATCATCAGCCCCAAAGACGATAGATGGTCCTGCAGCTCGATCTTTTCTTTGATCAGCGCCTCCAGACTCGCGGTATAGTCCTGCATCTGGCGCTTCATCACGATCCTGTCATTTACCCGCTTGAGGGCGATTTCAAGCGCGTCCACATTGATCGGCTTGGTAATAAAATCGGTGGCTTCATTTTTCAGACTACGGATGGCCAGATCCATATCACCGTGCCCGGTTATCATCACCACTTCGGTCTCCGGGTTTTCACGTTTTATCCGCTGCAGCAGTTCTATGCCGTCCATGCCGGGCATTTTGATATCGGTCATCACAATCGTCGGCTCCAGGGTGTGAAACAGACGCAGTGCTTCCTCACCGTTTTCGGCCGTGTGTACCGTATAGCCGATATCTGCCAGGGATAAACTCAAGACATCCCGGATATCTTCTTCATCATCCACAAGCAATATCGACTGTTCTTGCCGTTCGGTTTTCATGATTTACCTGTGTTGTTCCGCCAATTCCTTTGCAGCCGGTGACGTCCGAATCACCGGAAAGGTCAGAGTGAAACAGGCCCCGTTGCCGTCGGTCGATGTTGCCTCGATATCGCCGCCGCAATCTTTGATGATGCCGTAACTGATGGACAGCCCCAGGCCGGTACCTTTGCCCACTTCCTTGGTGGTAAAAAAGGGCTCGAACAGTTTTTCCGCCACGTTAGCGGGGATGCCTATGCCCGTATCGATCACCTTGACGACCACATTGCCGTCATCGGTGCAGGATACGAGCGTGATCCGTTTGCTGTCTGCCGGGTGTCCTCCGCACGCCGATTTTTCTTCGATGGCATCGCGGGCGTTCAGCAGCAGATTGATGAACACCTGTTCCAAACGATCCGGGTCCGCCATGATTTTGGGCAGATCGGGCTGAAGATTCCAGACCACCTCGATGCCCCTGACTTTCAGCTGCTGGCTGAAGATCTCGAAGGCGCGTTCCATCACTTCGTTGACCTGGACCTTTCCCAGATCCATCTCCGACTTACGGGCGAACTGGCGCATGTGGTTGATGATTTTGGAAGCCCGGTCCACGTTGCTGTCTACCTTGGCCAGCATCTTGTTCAGCGTTTCTTTTACCAGTTCTTCATCCTTCGCGATTTTTTTCATGTAAAAACTGCTGACAGTCTTGATCACCGACAGCGGCTGGTTCAGCTCGTGGGCAACACCGGTGGCCATTTCTCCCAGAGTCGCCATTTTGCTGGCCTGTATGAGCTGCTGTTCGGCTTCGAGACGCTGTGTAATATCACTGGTTATCACCAGAAGAACCGTTTTACCGGCATATTCGGACGGCGAAATCCAGATATCGACAAACAGTGTTTTGTTGGCTTTGTTGATATGCCTGGCCTGGTTGATCACCGCGGCGGTTTTGATCCTTGAGGCCTGATATGCCCTTTCATCATCTTTTGACAGATCCAGAAAGCAGCTGTTTCTGATTTCATCTTTCGTGTACCCGTAGACAGCTGAAACACTGTTGTTGCAGTCGATAATCTCGAGGGAATCCTGGTCCAGAACAAAAACCGGATTGGGTATGTTGTTGAAAATGGCATGGTAGTTTTTTTCCGATTTCTCCAGTTCGGTCTCCAGCTGCTTGCGTTCGGTGATGTCGAGATTTATTTCCATTGCCGCCACGATATCGCCGTTAGCGTCCCTTATGGGAGCGGATCTGACGATCCAGTGTTTGACCGATCCGTCTTTATTGACACCGGACTCTTCACTGTAGTGCATTTTCCCATCGGCAAAGGTTTTTTCGACCGGACAGATGTCACATTTCTGATCGCGCCCTTTGTATGACTGGTAACAAAACTCTCCCGGTTTGGGATCGAACATTTCCGCAAACTGCCGATTGTAGGTCAACAGACGGTAGTTCCGATCCTGCACCGTAATCAGGCAGGGGACCCGTTCGAACAGGTTCTGGTATTCGTCCCGCTGTTTATTCAGCTCGGTGCGGCGCTGATCGATCTCACTGCCCATCCGATTGATGGAATCTGCCAGCTGCCCCATTTCATCCACCTGATCCACATCCACTTTGACTGCATAACTGCCTTTGGCGATCTGACGTGTGCCGTCAATCAATTTTTTGATGGGCCGGTTCACAAAATGCAGCACAAAAATAAATATTATGGCCGAGGTCACCAAAAAAGCCAGCAGCGCCAGGCCGATGACCCCTTGTTGGGCCTGCACGATTTGCCGATCGGTATGTTCAAGAGAGACGACGACATCCAGGGCTCCCAATATCCTTTTCTCCTGTGGATGAAAATGGCAGGCGCCGGTGGCACAGCCGGGCTCATTGACAATGGGAGTAATAATTCCGAGCAGTCGGTAATCGGCCCGGGCGTGAAAAATCCGCGTTCGCTCTTCCAGCCGAACCTCCGTTAGCGGCGGCTCGGATCGATGGCAGATGAAGCAGGCTTCATCCTTGATATTTGTGATCTGCTCGATTTCCTCGGCCTGATTGGAAAACTTGATTTGCCCTTCTTTGTTGTAGAGCCGTATATTTACGATCTCGGGTTGGCGGCTGATATTGGTGATGATCTGGTTAATGTCATCTCTCGAATTGAGCATCATGGCGTAGTGGGTTCCGAGCCGAATGGTATTGGTCAGCCTGTCGGTCCCGGACAAAATATTGGCCATCAATTCTTGCTTCTGGGATTTGATGTTATAATAAGCCCAGGCCGTAATGGTGAGCAGCAGGGTCAAACCCACCGTCAGGATCAATTTTGAGACCAGGCTGTGTCGGAGGTATTTGTAATAATTTATCATAACGCGTCTGGTGACCTGTATAAGGTGACCGGCGGGTGCAGACCACATCGGCTGAGATTAACCCGTCAGCGCTGCATCCACCATGTTGAGCACCTGTACTTCGCGGTAGCCTTCCAGAACCGAAGCGCTGTTCGGACATACCGTCGCGCATTCGCCGCATCCCTGGCACATGGCCGGGTTGACCAGTATGCGCCCCTGATTGGGGTCCGTGATTCGGGCGCCGTAGGGGCACGCTTCGATACAGCGTTCGCACAGGCTGCAAAGACTGTGGCGCACCCCGGCGACAATCTTGCCCGAGGGCAGCATCGCCTGGGAAAGAATCCTCAACGACCTCTGGGCTGCGGCAGCGGCAGTGGCAATGGTTTCGGTTATGCATCGCGGCGAAAGGGCCAGCCCGCAGGCAAAAACACCTTCCTTGAGAGAATCCACCGGCCGCCATTTAGATTCAGCCTCGTTAAAAAGCCGTCCCGATCTTTTTCGGCCCCGAAGGCCACTGCCAGATCGGCGGGCAATTCCGGAACGATGCCGGTGGCCAGAACCAGCAGGTCGGCTTCGATTTCCAGGGTTCGGGCCAACAGGGGATCAACAGCGGTCACCCGGATGGAACCATCCGGCTCGGCGGGCGGTGTCACCTTTGGTTTGTTCGCCGGATCGTATTGGATGAAGATAACGCCCGCCTTTCGCGCCGCTGTAAAATAACTTTCGCTAAACCCGGGGGTCATGATGTCCCGGTAAAGTATGTAAATGTTAGTATTCGGGTTTTGTTCTTTCAGCAAAAGGGCGTGTTTTAGCGCTGTCGGGCAACACACGCGGCTGCAGTAATTGCGCGGTTCCTCGCGGGAGCCGACACATTGGATCATCACCACCGAGGTCAACTGCGCCGGATCGACAGTTTGATCGGCCAGTTGCTGCTCCAACGTCCTCTGCGTGACGATGACCGGGCTGCGGCCGTAACCGTACAATTCGGTCGGGGCCTCATCGCCGCCGGTGGCAAGGATGACCACTCCGTGTTCAATGGTTGAACATTCACCTGCGCCGGTTTCGATCGTGGTGAAAAAATGGCCCACCTCACCGAAAGAACCGGTTATCTTCGTTTGCAAATGAACATCGATCAGTCGATGTTTATCCATTTTCTGCACCAAATCCTCCAGCAGCGGTCGGATCGATTGCCCTTCGAGGGTACGGCTCAACCAGTGCAGATTGCCCCCCAGTTTTTCGTCGCATTCGACAAGATCGACCGGATAGCCGTGGTCGGCAATCGCCAGCGCCGCCTGCATACCCGCGACACCGCCGCCAATCACCAGTGCCTTGCGGGTTACCGGGATTTTAGGGACCGGTACCGGATTGGCATGTTTTAGCCGGGACAGAGCCATTGTTATCCTGTTCAATGGCAAGGCCCGCTCCGGCCGGTCGGCCTGTGCGGCGGTCGCAAATGCGGATGACATGACGTCCACGGCATCGATCAGGGCAGCATCAAGATCGATAAGACGCCCCAGCTCCCTGAGTCGTTTAATGTAAAGATAGGGATGGCAGGCGCCGATCAGAATGCGGTTGGGCCGATCTTGCCGGGCAATCCGGACAATCTCATCCCAACCTTGCCGCGTGCAGCTGTTATCCAGGAAAACGACCCTGTCAACGGCCGGATCTTTCTCAATGGCCGGGGTCAATGTCTCCGGATCGAAGTATTCCGGGAACTTATCAGCACAGGAACAGATCGCCACCAGGACCCGGGGAATTTGTCGGGAGACGTCACGTCCAGGGGCAGTCGATGCTGTTTTTACTGCCAGACCACCGCCGGCGGTGTGAATCACGCGTGAGGCTTCCAGGGATGCGGCCGAAGCGTGAATGACCGATTCGCCGATATCCTTTAATCCCGAAAAAGCCCCGCCAACAAAGACCCCCTGCCGGGCAGTCCCTGCCGGAGCGAACGGTTCGGTCTGAATAAATCCCCATTGATTCAAACCAATGCCGTTCATATCGGCGATTCGACCCGTACCGGTTGCCGGGCGCTGACCCGCCGCAAGAACAACCAGATCAAAAGTTTCAGCCTGAACGCTGCCGTCGGAGCGCACGTAACGAATCCTCGGATCACCACTGGTGGCGTCAGTGGTTACCGTATGCACCCGACATCTTTCAAATCGGACGCAGTAATCGGTTTCGGCCTTGTCCCGGTAGCGCTGAAAAGATTTACCCAATGGACGCATATCCATGTAAAAAATCGCCGCTTCCAGAACTTCACCATAACGCTCTTTTGCCAGCAGGGCTTCTTTGACCGCCACCATACAGCAAACAGACGAACAGAAATCGGCATTCTTTTGAAGATCACGGGACCCCACGCACTGAAGCCAGGCAATCTTTCGGACCGGCTTTCCGTCCGGGTGTCTGACCAGCTGACCGCCGCTGGGACCGGTGCCGCTGATCATCCGCTCGAATTCAATACCGGTAATCACGCCCGGGGACGCACCGTAACCGTAAACATCTTTTTCGTCCGCCGGATCAAAATAGTCCGTCCCACCACAGAGAACAACGGAACCAACCTCCATCGTGCGGACCCTGCCGGCCTCCAGATCCGTATAAAGATTGACTATTTTGGGAATCATGATCTGCGGATCAAAGGGTTTGATCAGGTAGTCCAGGGCCCCGATCTTCATTGCTTCAACAGCAGTCTCCACCGTCGCATACGCGGTCATCATCAGTACGCAAAGATCCGGAACGGCTTCTGTGGCCTTGTGCAGCAATTCGACGCCGTCCATTCCGGGCATTTTGATATCCGCCAACATGAGATTGAAATGTGCATTCCCGAGCCGTTCCAGGGCCGCCGGACCGGATTCGACCGCTTCGACATCAAAACCTTCATCTGCGAGCCATTCTTTCAGGGAGTCACGCACGATCAACTCGTCATCCACCACCAGTATGCGAAATTCCTTGCGTTGATCTACGGGCAGACGGACCGCATCAGCGGGGCACACCTTTTCACATTCTCCACAACTTGTGCAAACCGACAGGTCGATCACGTGGGAATTGGGAATATTGTGGGGAACCGGCAAATAGACGGCCTTGCGACGGGTGAGACCGGCATTGAACGTGTCGGCCACTTCCACCGGGCACACATTGACGCAAAGTCCGCAACCGATGCACCGCTCCGGATCGATCCAAGCCGGATTTTCGCGCAGGGAAACGTTAAAATGCCCCGGTTCGCCCTCGATGGCCAACAGTTCTGTATTTAGCAGTATGTCGATATTCTCATGGAACAGCCCTTTGCGGAGACAAAACTGCGCCGAAGCATCCCGCCGGACAAGCGGAAGCATTTTGCACATGCCACAGCCGTTGGTGGGAAACTGGTAATCGAGCTGGCTCAATGCGCCCCCGATGTGCGGAGCACGATCAATCAGGGTGACCCCGTACCCGGTTTCCGCCAGATCGAGTGCGGATCGGATCCCGCTGATCCCGGCACCGACAACCAGGGCCTTACCGATTTTAGTAACCATATTCTTTCACCTTTTCGGATTGTTCGCAGTTGGGAGCTGCGGATTCCTCGTCTCGGATAACGACTTATGGCTGAAACTGGAAACTGGGGAAAGGAATTCTATCATTTATGCTCCCTCCCCTCTAATCCCCTCCCGCAAGGGGCGGGGAAATTCCCGTTTCACAATTAGGTTGCTACGCTCCATCAGATTTAGCAATCCGTAGTGGTATTATTGCAACGAACCACTGACAACGGACTACGGACGGTGCCGCACGTGTCAATGTTGTTCGGCTGCAAGTTCATCGGACAATTTCTTTCAACCATGCTCTCCTGTAGCTGATCTCAAGCAAGGCGGCACGTTTCCAGTTTCAACTCCCTATCCCCACAACATCTTCAAACTCGTCTTCTCTGAACTCGGAAAGCGGCGGCCTTTCATCCAGGCTGCGGCCGGCCAGGTAGTCAAATGCCGGCTGGATCCTGTGGGCGATGGTGCGGAACAGTTCCATCACCGGGATATCGTTCGGGCAGGCATTAGAGCACTGACCGCATCCCACACAGGCCGTGCTCATGTGGGCCAGCCGGGTTATGTGGTAGAACACCGTATCGGTGGGCATCTTGATAACCCCTTTTTTTTCGGCCCAGAGCAGATACTGGAATGGTTCATGATCAAAGACATCGGTAACAAATACACATTCGCGGCAGTAGCATACCGGGCAGGCCACCCGGCAGTTGAAACAGTTGACGCAGTTGGCCAGATAAGCGGTGAGCGATTCGAGATTGCCCGTGGCCGCATCGGTTTCAACTATCATTTTGTCCCGAGCGGCGGTTCGTTTCGTGATCAGTTTATCGATAGTTTTCCTGCGCGGCGGCGGTTCTGTGCCGCCGGCCAGATCGAGGCGGGCAAAAGGTGTTCCCCGGCCTCTGTTTGGGCCTGAACGAAAATCTGGCTGTCGGTGTCGGCACCAAAAAGACCGATGGCAATATCTGCTCCCCGGGGCAAGGGTTGCTCGCACACCTGACAGGCTGCTGCCAAGTTTAGTCCGTCAACCGCTGACTCCTCTCCGGCCAGTACACCGGTGTAGTACTTTTTGGTAGCGGCCGGGCCATCCTCGCCCGCCCAGAGAATAAAATCCCTGTTGGCAAAGGCACCCAGGCAATCAATACCGATGATGACCAGGTCTTTGGTTCGCCCTTGCTTGAGTTTCACCAGTTCAAAGAATGCTCTTATTTCGCACGGCCGCATAACGGCCGCCACTTTGCTTCGCGAGTTTTTGCGCGTCAGCCGACTGACCACCTTGGCGCCATTCATCGGAAATGCCGGAGAAAGCGGATCGACCGCCTCCAGGTGTTCCGGATCTGTTATCAGGGCCGGCATGACCATATTCTTCATGGGTAGCTGTCTGGGAGCCAGAATCGCCCCGATCTCATCCTGCTTCAACACGGTTTTTAAAAAACCCCGCAGTGATGCAAGCAGATCGCCCCCCTTTACTTTAATTTTTGCAGTCTTCTCCATTTTTTGTCTCCAAATTTGGACCGTTACAGCGAGCGCATTCCCCGCAGCTTGCTGCGGGGTAAGCGAGCGAATCTGAATATAGACAGACTCCTCTCGGTGAAGATTACCTGCAGCTTGCTGCAGGGCACGCTTCAAATTGCAAATTTCAAATTACCATCTTCAATTTGGCCTCACCGGGCCCCAGGGCTTTTATCTGGGCCGTCATGTCGTGCATGACCTCGGCAAACAGTATGCCGTCACTGGCCGCAATCCAGGTCAGCCGAAGACGTTCGGTTTCGAAACCGAACCGGGGCAGAATCTCTTTTAAAAGCTTGATCCTTCTGCGGGCCTTGAAGTTGCCGTTGATATAATGGCAGTCACCGGGGTTGCATCCGCTCACAAGCACACCATCAGCGCCTTCCAGCAGTGCCTTGATCACATATTTGGGATCGACCATGCCGCTGCACATGACCCGGATGATTTTAATATTGGCCGGATACGACAGACGCGAAGTCCCGGCCAGATCCGCAGCGGTATAGGTGCACCAGTTGCACAAGAAGGCCACGATTGTCGGTTCGAATGCACTCATGAAAACCTCCGTATATGTGTTGGACCGCTCGCGGCGGTTGCTTGCCGTTTACAGCGCACCCTGTGCGCCGGCCCTTTGAGCGGACATCTGTGCTTCGTCAAGCTGTACGGGCGATGGGCCCGCTGTAACGGGTCAAGATAGTCCGAACCGGTTCAACCCGCCATTAATCCTTCGATTTCCGCAAAAACCTGTTTGTCCGTGAAATGCCTGATTTTGGCAGCCCCGCTGGGACAATAACCGGCGCAACTGCCGCAGCCTTTGCACACGGCTTCATTGACCTGGCTGATGCCCTTTAACGGATTGAATTCGATGGCCGTATAGGCACACAGGTCGAGACAAATCTGGCAGCCGATACATATATCCGGATCGATGCTTGAAATCATGGGAGATACCGACACCTGTCCGGCCGAGCTGAGGGCCAGCGCTTCGGCAGCCGCCCCTTTGGCCTGCGCAACCGTGTCGGGGATATCTTTGGGCCCCTGGCAGGTGCCGGCCAGAAAAACACCGCTGGCTGCAGTGGAGACCGGTTCGAGCTTGGGGTGTTGCTCCAGAAAAAAACCGTCACTGCCGGTGGCAATCCCGAACAGGCGCGTCACGGCGTTTGCGTCGGCACGCGGCTCCATAGCGGTGCACAGAATGACCATCTCCACCGGCACTTTGACCATCGCACCGGAAAGCGTGTCTTCGGCTGCTACGATCAGCATGCCGTCGGCTTCAATCACCCGGGAGGCCTTGCCGCGAATCATGCGCACACCTTCGCTTTGAACGCGCATGAAGAACTCTTCGTATCCTTTGCCAAAACAACGCATGTCGATGTAGAAATTATATACTTCGGTACTGTGCCCGCACTTGTCTTTGAGAAGATGGGCATACTTGAGCGCGTACATACAACAGGTGCGCGAACAGTACGCGTGGTAGTTTTGATCGCGACTGCCGATACAGTGCAGAATCGCCACACTTTTGGGGGGTGTGGTGAACTTGAAACGATCGTTCGGGTCCCGTTTCAGAAGCTTGCCGCCCGTCGGTCCGGTTGCGTTCGACAGCCGCTCGAACTCCAGGTTTGTAAATACATTGGCATATTTGCGGTAGCCGTAGTTGGCCATCGGGGTCGGGTCGAGCGGATCAAAGCCGGTAGCGAGGATAATCGAACCCACATCGATTTCTACGGTCCTGTCGGTCATGGCATGATCGATCGCCTTTGCTTCGCAGGCAATAACACAGAGCCTGCATTCACTGCATCCGCCGCAATCCACGCATCGGGCCGCTTCCATGCGGGCCTGCGCCTCGGAAAAATTCCGATCGACTTCATCAAAATTTTGAGCTCGCTGAGCAGGCGCCAGATGCGTGGCGATAACCCGGGGCGTTTTTTCGATGTCTTCAGGAAACTCTTTCCAGGCCGACCCCGGTGCCTTTTTATCAGCCAGTTCTTCTGCATAAAGGTCGAGATCAACACCATTTATGAACCGATGCATGGCGGCCACCGCCCTGTGCCCAGCTGCCACGGCTTCGACTACCGTTGCCGGACCGGTCACCGCATCACCGGCCGCAAATACATAAGGAATACTGGTTTGCAACGTGTGCGGATTGACCCTGAAAGTGTATCGGGAAGTCAGTTCCAGCCCGGGTTCTCTCTCGATCCAGTCCACATCGGTTTTCTGGCCGATGGCCGGTATGACCGCATCGCAGGGAATAACAAACTCGGATTCTTTGACCGGCATCGGCCGCTTTCGTCCGCTGGCGTCGGGCGGGCCAAGTTCGGTGCAAATGCATTCAAGCCCCTGAACCTTGCCGTCTTGACGGCGGATGCTTGCGGGTGCGGTCAGGTATAAGAACTCGATGCCTTCCTCTTTGGCGCCCTGAATTTCTTCCGCATAAGCCGGCATTTCTCTTGCGGAACGCCGGTAAACCAGTGTCACCGCAAGAGCACCGAGACGTTTTGCCACCCGGGCAGCGTCCAGGGCCACATTGCCGCCCCCGATGACGACAACACGCCTGCCGGGAACGGCAGTGCTACCCAGGTTGACGTCTCTTAATAAAGTGACCGCATCGATTACCCCTTCAGACTGCGCGTCGGCTTCTCCCGGAATGTGCATCCCGATCGAGTTATGGGCGCCGATTCCCAGAAATACGGCACAAAAGCCTTCCCGTCGAAGACTTTCCAGGGACAGATCCGATCCGAAGCGAACGTTGGTTTTCAGGTCGATGCCGTGCCGCAGAAGAAAATTGATTTCAGCATCGAGAATTTTAGACGGCAGCCGGTAGTCCGGGATGCCGACGCGCAACATGCCCCCCGGATGGGCAAGTGCTTCGAAAATAGTGACCCGGTAACCTTTCAAGCGCATATAGTAGGCCGCCGTGAGACCGGCGGGACCCGAACCGATAACCGCTATCTTCTGCGACCGGTCTTCAATCTCCGGTACGGGCAATTCACCAAAGTCTACCTGATCGGCAGCAAAGCGCTTCAATTCGCGAATGGCCACGGCAGTGTCCACTTCGCCTCTGCGACAGGCTTTCTCGCACGGTGCCGGGCAAACGCGACCGAGGGTACCCGGCAAAGGTATACGCTCCATGATGAGCTGAATGGCTTCCCGGTATCTTCCCGACCTGACCAGGGCGACATAACCCTGTACATTGATGCCGGCCGGACAGGTCTGGACACAGGGCCCGCGATCATACTTGTCGATGCAGTAAGTAATCGGTACGGCCTGGGGAAATGGACGGTAGATTGCTTTGCGGGTCCTGGTGCCCACGTCCCATTCATTGGGAAATTCAATCGGACAGACCTTTTCACACTCGCCGCAACCGGTGCAGCTGGTCTCCACATAACGGGCCTTACGGCGTACCTGGACCTTGAAGTTGCCCACAAAGCCGCTGACACCCACCACTTCACTGTATGACAGTAGCTCGATATTGGGTTCCTGGCCCACGGAAACCATCTTGGGCGTACCGATGCAGGCCGCACAGTCAAGGGTGGGAAAGGTTTTGTCGTACTGGAGCATATGACCGCCGACGGTGGGCTGTCGCTCGACCAGGTATGCCTTGTATCCGGCCCTGGCAATATCCAGGGAGGCTTGCATGCCGGCAATGCCCCCGCCCACAACCAGGGTGTTGGTGCAAACCGGAAAAGTGGCCGGAATCAGGTCGGATTGGTTCATAACCCGCATGATACCGGCCCCGACAAGTAATTTGGCCTTTTCAGTGGCCGCTTCTTCGTCCTCGGTGACCCAGGATACGTGTTCGCGCACGCAGACCATGTGAAAAGCACGAAAAGGATTGAGACCGGCTCTCTGGCAGGCCGCCCGAAACGTTTTTTCATGCATTCGCGGGGAACAGGAGGCCACAACCACACGGGTGAGCTGAAGGTCGCGGATGTCATTTTCGATCTGCTCCTGTCCGGGATCGGAACACATGAATAGATAATCCCTTGATATTGCCACGTTCGGCAGCGTCGCAACGTATTGGGCGACTTCCTCCACTCGAACCCGGTAGGCGATATTAATACCGCAGTGGCAGATATAAAATCCAATTCGTTCAGGCATGCATAACCTCCTGCGCAGCTTTAGACCCGAAGGTCCTGTGACCGTCGACGGCCAGAGCCGTTGCCGCCGATTGCAACAGTATTTCGGCCAGATCACGAACGACAATCCGATCCCCGACCCCGAGTTCCTCCACGGCGTCATTCAGCATGCCCAGGCAATAGGGACAGGCGGTAACAATAACTTCGGCGCCCGTGGACAGGGCCTCGTGCACACGCATGATGCCAAATTGCTGATCGGGGGGATCGACACGCCAGGCGCCACCGCCGCCGCCACCGCAGCACAGGCTGTTTTCACGGTTGTTGACCATTTCGACCAGCTTGAGTCCCGGTATGTGCTGCAAAACACGACGCGGTGCTTCGTAGATACCGTTGTGGCGGCCCAGATAACAGGGATCGTGATAGGTGACCGTACCGGCAACCGGCAGAGTGGGCCTCAGCCGGCGATCCGCAACGAGGCGATCGAAAATTTCAGTATAATGAATCACGTCGATCGACCCTATCAAGTCGGCATAGTGGTTTTTAAAAGCGTTCAGGCAGTGGGGCGAAGTAGTCACAATCTTTTGAACACCGGCACGTAAAAAATGGTCGCTGTTTTTGCGGACAAGATCGGCAGATATGTCATGGGCGCCGCACTTTAAGGCCTGGTCACCGCAACAGCTCTCCTCTGCACCGAGGGTTCCGAAAGAAACGTCGGCATAATTCAGCAGCCGGAGCAGCGTCCGGCCGGCCTTCCGGTTGAGCGGATCATATGCGGTGGCGCAACAGGTATACAGGCAATAGGCCATATCAGGTGTGAAGGCCGGGATATCCAAACCCGCGGCCCACGCCATTCGCTTCTCGCGCGCACCACCCTGGGGATTGCCGCTGCGCTCCAGGTTTTCCAGGGGCAACTCGAGGTACCCCGGGAGTCTGCGGCCGTCGATATTGATCCGCCGCACCGCCTGCATGACATCGATGATCTGGATACCGCGTGGGCAGTTCTCCCCGCATGCATTGCACGTAACACAGCTCCAGACGGCCTGATCGACCGACTGATCGGTGCCGGCATCCAATGCGAGCCGGCGCAGAATCTCACGCGGACTGAAAGACGAAACCTGGTTGCACGGACACACACTTGTGCAGATGCCGCATTGCATACAACTCATGAAGGTTTCACCGACCTGGTCGATGATATCCTCGACATCGGCGAAGGCCTCTTTGGCGGCCTTTTCCCGGAGGTTGGTCAGGTATATGGCCAATGGCCTGTAGAATAGATGCGACCATTTGCCAAAGGGGACTTCAATGACCAGCATCGGGACGGCAATGGCCAGATGGATGACGTAACTCACATACGTTCCCATCGGCCACCCGGCGAGGCGAAAAACGTGCATAATGATGCCGGTGAGCGTGGTAAGAAATAGCAGGATCAAAAAAAGCCAGTCGGACAGCTCGGAGTATCGGTGGAGCGCGGCTTTCTGTTTGAGACGACTGCGGAACATTTCGACTGTGATAAAGAGCAACACGCCGGTGGCGTAATAGCCGAAGATACTCGTAAAATGCCAGCTGCTGTCATCTACCTGGAACCACCGGATAAAAACGATCACCAGGGTCATCATCGTCATGTAACCGGTTACCAGGATAAAGTGCTTGATCCAACGATTCCGGTCCTCGCCGCAATCCCGCCAGCGCTTCTGGGTTGCAAAATGCAGGACGAAGGCCCGGGCTTCTTTTAGATATAGCCAAAACGGGACCTTCGTATCACGCATAATAAAGCGGAACATTCTGAATGCGTTTGACAGCAGGAAAGCCGATAAAATGACGGCCATGGTCAAATCGCCGATTTCGATCCACAAAACCGGTACAAATGTATTTACTGCAACCCGATCGGTGATAACCGGTCCGTGGAACAAACTGAACAGCAGGACGATACCCAATGCAAGCACAATCAGTGCACCGATTTCCCAGAATGCCGAGAGGTAAAATCGTCTGGCAAGACCGGTCCAGTCATACTGAGTCGTCAGCCAGCGGCGGACTGCCATCATCGTCTCGGCCGGCTCTGCTCCCCGGGGGCAGTCTTTGTTGCAGTCACCGCAGTAATAGCAAAGCCAGGGCTCAGGCGCAGCCAGCAACTTGTCCTTCAGACCCAGTTGCAGGTAACGATAAATCTTTCTCGGAAATGAATGCCAACCGGCAGACAGCGGACAGGCGGCGCTGCAGACAGCGCACTGCATGCAGATTTCCATGTCCCTGGCCCCGAATTGGGCCACTTCCCGGTGCAACCGGGGATCCAACCTGTTTTGCATCGATTCAGGCCCGTTTCTTGTGGTTAAAGGTCCTTGCAAGTGTGCGCCTCGAACTCGCGGAAAATCCGCGTTAAACTTTCTCCGGTGCGACAGACAACTTTTCGGTGGTTGTCAGCAGACGAACCAGGTCGAGAAGCTCTTCGGCTTCCGGTGGCTTGTGCAGGAATGCTTCCGGTTCGGGTAAACCGTGTGCACCGGGTGCTTTCTTAAATTTCTGATAATGAAAGAAGGTTTCGCGCTTCAATGTCGAAAGCATGATCACCGGTATCTGTTTCAGCAGCAGGTCGCGCTTCAGATCTCTGTACAGCAAGGTGGTGCTGTCACGGTATTTGACGATGTTCAGAATCAGAAGCGCCGGTTTCTCATCCATAACCCGCTGCAAACTTTCACTGCCGCCTTCGAAAACGATCGTTTCATAACCCCTTGTATTCAGCAGATTGGTCAGGAAAACGCGCATCTCGAATTCATCGTCCACCACGCAAATCTTTTTTTGTTCGGCCTCCAGGGACAAATGAGCCTCCAATTCGGGCGAAAAATTTGTTAAAAATAGATAAACCCGAAGAGAGCATGAAATATGCCAGTCAGGCCGTGAATATTTAATGTAAAATAATTTCAATAAGTTGGGTTTAAGCAAGGCGGCAGGCAAACAGTTTGCAGAAATATTGATGTTGCAACAAATGCAACACCTGTTGGCTGAATAGAATTCAAGATATTGTAATAATTGCAAAATAATGATGCAACAAGTCGATGCATCCCATATTGCAACACCCTTATCGGGCGGTCAAAACAACGTGGATTCACGGAAAGCACAAATTTAGGCTGCGCCGGCGGGAAGATTCGAAAAGTAAAAAACTATTATTATTTCAATATTATAAATCCCTATCACCATTCTCGACACGGCTATCAGGGCCTTGTTTGAGGTTTGAAGCAGACTGAATCGGAAGGCATCAAATTTGCAGTTGTTTTTCTAAACAAGCAACAATCTGAAATCCAGGACCCTGGCAGATGATGCAGAACCGCAACAAAGAAATGTCCACCGGCAAGTTGCCCCTGAACCTGGCAATTGTCGGCGGCGGACGAGCCTGTAGATTTTTTCTGGAACTGATTAAAACCCGGTCGTTTCCTCTATTGAACATTCGTCTTGTCGGTGTTTGCGATATCGATCCTGAAGCCGAAGGCCTTAAGATGGCCCGGGAAATGGGTATCTATACGACCGATAACTTCAGAGACTTTTTTAAAATTCAGGATCTGGACGGTATCATAGAATTGACGAATAACCGTCAGGTGCTGCTGGAACTGATCCAACAGCGCCCCAAGAGCGTCGGCATTCTGGAACATAACATCGGCAAACTTATCCGGTCGCTGTTTTCGCTCAATATTCAGCTCCAGGATGCGCAACAGCAGGTGATTCTGGAGAAAATGTCCACCAATTTTCTTCTCCAGCAGAGCAATGCTCCCATTGCAGTGCTCAATACCGATTTTACCATCACCGAAGTGAATGCGGCCTACCTGAAAATGGTCTCAAAATCCAGGCCCGAGGCTCTGGGCAATTACTGCCACGAAGTTTATTACGGACTGCGTGAACCTTGCCCGACGGCATGGCCGGCAATGAAATGCCCGATGCTGGAAACCCTGAAAACCGGCGAATCCGCTTATGTTATTCATGAGTTTAACAGCTTGGAAGATCGGCCCGTTTACGCCAACATCGTAACTTATCCACTAAAGAACAGAAGTGGCGAGATCATCAAGGTCATCGAAATATGGAGAGATATCACCGAAGAGATAACGGCGCGGTGCGAAAAACGGGCCGAGGAATTAAAAGCAAACCTGAATCAGCTGGTCCAGGAAGATCGCATGATTTCACTCGGCAAATTGGCAGCCAGCTGCGTCCACGAAATCAACAACCCACTGCAGGGCCTGCTGACCTTCAGCCACATCATGCAGGATATGCTGACCAAAGAGCCACTGGCCCGTGAAGACCTTGAAAAAATGCAGCATTTCGTCTCACTGATGGCAACCGAACTGGAACGCTGCGGCAGTATTGTTTCGGGATTGCTTTCCTTTGCCCGCCAAACACCCCTGGAATACAAGCAAATCGACATGAACGAAATCCTGGAAGCGGTGATTTCATTAACGCGTCACAAAATGGAACTGCAAAACATCCAGCTGCATTGCATCTTGCCGCCGGGGATAGTCCCGGTTCGCGGGGATGCCAATCGTCTGCAGCAGTGCCTTCTCAACCTGGTATTCAATGCCATTGAAGCGATGCCCGCAGGTGGAGATCTATCTATCGAAGCACGCCTTGTTGAAAAGGACGGCTGGTGCCTGATTACAGTCGGCGATTCGGGCTGCGGAATACCGGCACCTCACCTGGATCATCTATTCGAGCCGTTTTTCACGACCAAACCGGAGGGACAAGGAACCGGCATGGGGCTGTTGATAGTCTATGGGGTGGTCAAAAACCATAAGGGTGTCGTCGCGGTGGAAAGTACCATCGGAAAGGGGACCCTGTTTAAGCTGAAGTTGCCCCTCAGTCCGGAAACACACTAGAGACTTGTTTGATAAATACAGTAATCTATTTTGATCAATGATAGCTGAACCACAGAGGACACAGAGAGCACAGGGAAACACTAAGAATTTATTCCTCTGTGCTCCCTTGTATTCTCTGTGGTGAATATAACCGTCACAAACGTTTGTAGCAGGTGTCATGTTTAGAATAGAAATCGACGGCTCCCCTTATTTTTTTTTGAGGAAGACGGATGGAAGAAAAAATGCAGATAATGATCGTCGACGACGAGCTGGTGGTGCGGGAATCGTTTTATCACTGGTTCATCAAGACCGGCCATGGCGTCGATACGGCGGCAACGGGCGAAGAGGCCCTGGCCAAATTAGAGGATCATCCCTTTGATATCCTTTTTGTCGACATTAAAATGCCGGGCATGGACGGTATTGAACTTCTGGAACGGGTCATGGAAGAATACCCGGACACCATCGTTATCATCATCACGGCTTACGGTTCCATCGAATCGGCCATCAGGGCCATGAAAATCGGTGCTAGCGATTATCTTCTCAAACCCTTCAAACCGGATCAGCTTTCCCTGGTGCTGGAAAAGATCGTGCAGCAAAAGAAAATTAATTCGAAGTACAGATACTTGAAGGGCTGCCTGGAAAAGATGACCCGTTTTGATAATATTATCGGGCAATCAAAATCGATGCAAAAAATATTTGACCTCATACCGGAAATTGCCCGGAGTGATGCTTCGGTTCTACTGTGCGGGGAAACCGGCACAGGCAAGGAATTGGTGGCCAAAGCCATCCACGCCAAGGGTCAGCGGGCTGGCAGACCCTTTATCGCCCTCAATTGCGGCGCCATGCCGGACTCTTTGCTGGAAAGCGAGCTGTTCGGCCATCAGAAAGGCGCCTTCACCGGCGCCACCCATGCGCGTAAAGGATTTTTGGAAGTTGTTTACGGGGGCACTCTGTTTCTGGACGAAATCGGAGAGATCAGTGCCAAGATGCAGGTCGATCTTTTGCGGGTCCTGGAAGAAAAACGCATTACTTCCCTCGGCAGCCGGGAGCCAACCAGGGTGGATTTTAGACTCATTTCGGCCACCCGCCGCGATCTGCAAGAAGCCGTGCGGCAGGGTATCTTTCGTGAAGATTTTTACTACCGCATCAACGTGATTCGCATCCCGATCCCGCCACTGCGGGAAAGAAAAGATGACATCCCTTTGCTGGTAAACCATTTTCTCGACAAATACAGCCAGGAAACATCCCGTCGTGTTGACCGTGTAACCCATGAAGCCATGGCCCTGTTGAACGCCTATGATTGGCCTGGAAATGTCAGGGAACTGGAAAATGCCATCGAGCGGGCAGTGGTGCTATCCCGGTCAAGGACCTTGCGATCGAGCGATTTCACTTTTCTACAATTGCCTGCGCTGGTTGCCAGGCGTCCCGCCACCTTGCGCGAGTTGGAGAAAGCGTACATTGTGCAGGTGCTCGAAGACAGCCAGTGGAATGTTACCCGAGCCTCCCGGGTCCTCGGGATCAATCGCGCGACCCTGCACAAGAAAATCAAGCGTTTCGGGTTACACCGCGAAAAAGCTGTTTCACTACCGAACGGGTAATCGAAATGCCTGCCAACGCACCGGTCATCGGCATATGTTCCATAGGTAAAGTAGCTCCAATCTTTGAAAAGATTATCGCCGGCCACTTCTCAGGATATCTTCGTCTCAAGGTCAAAACATTGCCGCCGGTCGGTCTGGTTCCGGCTGCATTTATTCCGCAACGGCATCAATACGACGCTGCCGTCGTTTTACGCAGCCTGGAATGCGCTTTACCGCGCGACTGTGAAAAGCTTATCGGTGTCACCGCTGCAGACCTTTGTATCCCAATCTTCACCCATGTGTTCGGTGAAGCCCGCCAGAACGGCCGGGTAGCTGTTGTTTCGACCTTCAGACTGGTAAAGATTTCAGATGGATCGATGCCGCCCGAATCGGTTGTTTACGAAAGAATCGCCAAAGTCGCTCTACACGAACTGGGTCATCTGTTGAATCTGATTCACTGCAACGATAAAAACTGTCTGATGCACTTTTCCGGAAACCTGCCGGAGCTCGATCAAATGTCGCTGTTGTTTTGCAGATACTGCCGAAGTTATTTGCAGGACATCGTACGAAGACTTTGATTTTACGCAACCGTGGTTTCTATTTGCGAAATGAAAAATCATTTCTTGTCTTTGGCGGTCCGTTCGGTACGCAGAAAGGTTCGCGTCAAGGCATCCCAATCCGTCCCGGACAGGGTTCCAAAAAGGTCTGCCACCGCCTCACCACCGGTTGCTGCCAGCTGCTCGTATTCGTGCCCTACCATTCGGAGCAGGGCGCGCACTTCCATTTCCATCCACCGCTCGCTTTCTTCTCCGAAGTAAAGCCCTTTGAGATTGCGCCTGGGTGTGGCCGGCTCGAGGATCATCAGCCAGCCCAGATGATAAGAATCCAGATGAATCACATCCGGATGGGTTTGCACATTGTGGTTGAGCGCCAGAACGGTTCCGCTGACCGGAGAAAGAACGGCCGCCCGATGACCCTGGCGGCCGAAGGCCCAGCCCACTTCATGTTGTTTCAATTTTTCGCCGAGCGGCGGCAGCTCGATACGATCCGCAGGACCAAACAAGCGCGCTGCAAAATCGTCCAAACCGATGCGCACGCGCCCGCCGTGCTCAAATCGCAGCCAGTTGTGCCCCATGTGGTAATAATAACCGTCGGCCATGCGGTATCCGGCCACCCGCCGGTAAATGGGCGCTTCGGGGTCTTTGACCAGGTCCATATCGTCCAGCGCCTGATCGTAGGCACAATGATAGCATTCGTAATTGTGCGGGCAGAGTTTCGGTGATTCAATTCGACCGGTCAGGGCATGACGGCAGGGGCGCTCCGCGCCGTGGTAGTTTTGTTGCAGAAATTCGACCCAGCGGGGTGCAATTTCTTCGGAGTCTTCTGCAGCGTTGATACCCATGGCTCTGCGCATGCCGGTATCAAAGGGACAATGGTAGCAATCATAAGCGTGATCACAGATGCGGTAATTGATAACACCGGCTTTCATCCAGATACACTCGTTTTCCAGAACCTGGAAGCCCTTGATCTGCCGTGCTCCGCGGGCAAAGCCTTTTTTAGATCTGATGCTTGATTTTTGTCTCATACGTATCACCTCCTGTGATTGGGGTTCAGACCCATGGATGCGGCGGACATACCGCGATGGTCTGTCCAATACTTTTGCAACGCGGGTGCCAAATATCCGATGGTCGACTCAACACTCTATAAATAATTGATATCTTTGATTATCTGGATCAGGCTGAATCAGGAAGGAAATAATTGAGAGGCGGGCAATGTTGCTTTCAGCAACACCTTCAGTGCAAAATCGAATTAGAAATGTTTATATATTTTGAAATATCAAATGGTTAAACGAGTGTTGCCGATGGCGACACCCGCGTTGCCGATGGTAACAGCGGCGGCTCGGTTCGATATGTCGGGGCGGAACCGGAGGATATCCTGCCAGCCCGGGCAGACGGGGCATGTCAATTCCAGAGCGATTCAGGAGGGCGTCACGTTTAACTTTTTCATCTTGCGCCACAGGGTGGTCCGATCAATGCCCAGATCGCGGGCAGCCTTTTGCCGATGCCAATTGTGTTTCCGGAGAACGCGGCGCAGCTTTTTGCGCTCGTCATCGGTTTTACGATCATCTTCGGTGACGATCAACGGCTGATCTTTGCGCGCGCGCACCCCGCCGCGTTGTAAAAATTCAGGCAGATGGCGGGGTTCGATGACATCGCCCTGGCAGATGATCAAGGCGTGTTCCAGGATATTCTCCAGTTCGCGGACATTGCCGGGGTAACCATGGTTGAGCAGGATCTCCATGGCCGCAGCCGAGATGTCCAGGCGACGGTCATCCCGGGCGGCACAGAGTTTGCGTAAAATGTGATGGATCAGCAAGGGCAAATCAATCCGGCGATTTTTAAGGTCCGGCAGCTGAATTCGAAAGACATTGAGGCGGTAGTAAAGATCTTCTCTGAAGCGTCTTTTTTCAACCAGATTCTCCAATTCCTGATTGGTGGCGGATATAATCCGCATATCTACCTTCCGGGTATGACGACTGCCCAGAGGATAGAATTCTTTATCCTCCAGTACCCGCAACAGTTTGGCCTGCAGTGACAAAGGCAGGTCGCCGATTTCATCCAGAAAAATCGTACCGCCGTCAGCTTCGTTGAACCGGCCGGGTTTATCCCTGTCGGCACCGGTGAAAGCACCTTTGATGTAGCCGAACATTTCTGATTCGAGCAGATTGTCGGGAATGGCGGCGCAATTGACCTTAACGAACGGTTTGCTTGCACGACGACTGATGGAGTGAATCACTTTTGCCAGCAGGTCTTTACCGGTACCGGTTGTTCCCTCGATTAATATGGTTGCATCGGTGGTCGCCACGACGTTCACCATTTCAAATATTTTCTGCATACCGGGATCCTTGCCGATCATGTCTTGAAAGGTATATCGTTCACTGATGGCTTGATTGAGCTGGCGCACCAGCGTCAAATCGTGAAAAGTCCCCAGACCGCCCACGATGGTGCCTTTTTCATTGCGCAAGGCCATATAGCTGGCCCGGATTGGTATGGTCTCACCGTTTTTAGTGGTCATCTTGCCGTGGCGACTGTTGCGGGTGCCGCCATTTGCAATCGACTCTTTGAGCAGACAAAGATCATTGGCAGCCGGTCCTTCGAATATTGCATCGCATGATTTTCCGATCACCTGCCTGCGGTTGTAGCCCGAAATCTTTTCGGCTTCGTGGTTGAAGAAAGTAATGTATCCGCCGCGGTTCACAGTAAAAACGCCGACATCCAGGTTGTCCAGAATTATCTTCAGGCTTCGCTCTTCATAATGGATGCGATTGACCAGATCGGCAATTGGGGTGTGATCCTGCAAGACGGTCATGCAACCCACCATCTGGCCGGTCGAGTCGTATATGGGTGTTGCCAGACGCGTCAGCAGGTGCCTGGTTTGGTTTTCATTGCAAATTTCCACTTCCGGTTCCGCGGTGGTCTGTTCACTGCCATTTCGCAACAGGCACTGAACCATACACGGCACGCCGGTGAACACTTCGCGGCAATCCTTCCCCCTCACCTCGTTTTCTTTCAATCCCATCAGGGCCTGGGCGCTGTAGTTCATGGCCGTAATTTCGTGCGTACGGTCCACCGTAAAGGCTCCGATATTCAGCTCGTCAAGCAGCTGAAGCCACTGGTCGCAAAGGATAGTATCTGAAATTTTTTCGATCTGGAGCTCCTTCACTCATATAGTACATATCTTGACATGCTAAAAGATATTCACTTTGAATATAATGCTTCCGAAAAAATTTATTCGTGGCTATACATAAAGTTCTACTCCTTTGCCACCGGAAGGCGGATGATAAACGTGGCGCCCTTTCCGGGTTGACTCTCAACCGTGACCGTACCCTTGTGCCGTTCAATAATGCCGTAAACCGTGCTCAATCCCAGCCCGACGCCGTAGCCCTCCTTTTTGGTGGTATAAAATGGCTCGAAAATCCGGGGCTGATCCTCGGTCGGGATTCCCGGTCCGGTATCTTTGACCCGGATCTGAATCTGGTCTTCGGCAGCATCACCGGCGGCCTCCAGGAACAGGGTTCCGCCAGCGGGCATGGCATCGATGGCATTGAAAATAAGATTGATGACACACTGCTGCAGCTGGTTAAAATCACCGCTAACCGGCCGAATCCCGGACGCCACGGACTGCACCAGAGCAATGTTGCTCAGTTCGAGTTTGTGCTGGCTGAGCAATGCACAGCGTCCGATCAGCTCGCTGATATCGACCCGGCCGAATTGGGACGGCGATTTGCGCGAAAAAGTCAGCAGGCCGGAAACGATCTGCGAACAGCGGTCCGTTTCGGTTGCCACCAGGTCAAGGTATTGTTGAAATTTTTCCTGTCGTTCGGCAGCCAACGGGCCGCGTTCCAGAATGCGTATCATCAGTCGAACATAATTCAGGATGCCGGACAGCGGGTTATTGATTTCGTGCACCACACCGGCGGCCAGGCGCCCCAGAGACATCATTTTGTCCTGGTGCAGGATGCGCGCCTGGTCGGCCATTTCGCGTTCAAGACGCCGGACTTCCCTTAAATCCCGAAAAAAACAGACCAGGCCACCGCTGTCGGACGGATTGATCAGAAATGCCGCCGCCACCTGAACCGGCACCCTGGTGCCGAACTTATCCAATAAGGTGGTCTCGTGCAGCGACAGACGTTTCTGGCCCCCTATGCGTTCGTCTGCCAGGAGTTGTCTGAGCCGGTCGGCCTCGCCGGCCGCAAAAATGCGATCCAGGGTCATTTTATGCAGCGCCTGCGCTCTGTCATAACCGAGCATGCGTTCCATGCTGCGATTGAATGTCTCCACAACGCCGTGCGCATCGCAGGCCAGAATACCATCCAGGGAGCTTTCGATCAGGTTTTTCTGATAGGCATACGTTTTGAGCAACTGCTGGCTGGTTTCGGCATGCTCTTTTTCCAGCAGCGCCGTGTAGTCAGCCAGTTTTTTGCGGGACAGGTAGCGCTGCTGGGCACGCTCCAAAGCCAGGTGCAGGGCGGTGTCGTGGATCGGTTTGGTGATAAAATCCGAAGCATCGAGTTGCAAAGCCCGGATGGCCAGATCCATTTCGCCGAAGGCGGTGGCCACGATGACCTCCGTGTCCGGCCAGCGTTTCTTTACGGCTTCCAGCACCCCGATACCGTCCATCCCGGGCATGCGCACATCGGTTATCACGATCTGGGGTTGAAACCGAGCGCAGACTTCCACACCGCTGGCGCCGTCTTCGGCCGTTGCAACCCGAAAGCCGGAATCTTCAAGGGCCAGGGTTGTCACTTCGCGAATATCGGCCTCATCGTCGATAAGGACCACTTTCCACGGAAGCGGTGCATCCATAGGCAAGTCCTGGTTGGTGATGAATAGAGATAAGTGGCAAATATATTTGATTATTAGAATTATGCAGCAGACAGGTCAATGGAAAAATTGATTTCCGTTGGCCCGTGGCCCGTTGGCCCGCGGCCCGTTTGCCCGTGATTCTGAAGATATACAGGTTTTAGCGTTAAAAACATGCTTTCCTGACGAATATACCGAATTGCATAAATTCATTCCGATTGAGCCAGAATTTTATAGGGATAACCCGTATACGATGATTGGACAATCCGGATGCTGGATACTGGATGCTGGATACTGGATGCTGGATGCTGGATACTGGATGCTGGATACTGGATACTGGATGCTGGATACTGGATACTGGATGCTGGAACAAGGAATTCTATCCTTTTATTTAAAAGGCAAAGCGAAGCGAACCATCGATCAAGTTTCCAGGATCCAGTTTCTCGGCTTTAAATCCCAAAATTTACAGCCAGAGTTAAACAACGGATAACGGAACATATTTTTGACAACTGCTATAATATCCCTTTTAGCGATTATCTCAAAAGAATTACGGCGTACCGCAAAACTTCTTCGGGTCACGAACAATCGATCTACGGGTGAACGGGCAACGGGCTCACGGACAACAGGCCAACGGGCTAACGGGGCACGGGCAAACGGGCTAACGGATTACAACCCGTTGAACCCACTTTTCGGCAACTGTTTTCAGCACTTCTATTTGCGTGCGGTCTAACTGATCCGGATGTTTGTGAAAATAGCCGGGATTTAAGACGTTCTCAGTCTGGCAGATTCGCAGGGTGTGCAGGGGGCCGCCTTTGATCAGGGGCGGAAACGACACGCCCTGCAGAATCTCCGAGGATATTACCATCAATCCTTTCTATTTCCTCTATAAACTGCAAATATGTGGATGTCCCATATAGGACACTTGATTTATATTTACACATATGCAACACATTTCTTATGACGCTTTGATATAGAACTTGGGATACAAGCCTCAAATTTTACGCGAATCATCACTCTGACGATATCATCTCAATATCCAATCTGAGGCGATTATCATACCTCAATCGAATTCTCCTAACAGATTCTATTTTTTCATTAAAATCGATTTTACGATATTCACGGTTATCAGAGAAAATCACCTCAATAGATCAACATCTAATTATCAGCCTCTTTCAAGCGGTGTATTGATATCAATCGATCCTATGTCATTTATCACTATGAATAAAAAATGTGCTAGGAGGATAAAATGGAGAAAGTATTAGATATCGTTCGGTTATTAAAAAAGATTTCCGATGAAAAGTCAGAAATAGAAATTTTATACTATAACGAACGTCTTTTAGATGACATGTTCCAAAACAAGTTTGGTGGTGTGACAAGGCTGTTGCAGTCTGCAGAACACTTTTCAGAACAAGTCATTAAGGCAGAAGGCAACCTTGGCATAGGGGGCAGTATTGTACAATTTTTATTAAATCTTAAAGCCGTGATTGGAGTGGAAGGAAAAGTAGGCGAAAAAGTGAATACAATTGTTGAAAACGAATTGAACGAGTACAAAAAAATAGCCCTATGTGAAGCATATTTGGAAGATCAAGGCCATGTTGTAATACCTGAATTTTGCACGCAAATCAGCGCTATGAACACTTTGCAGTAATTTTCTATTTTTACTGCAGTATTTTAAGGTCAATCTAACGGATAATTTTTTCTTTTATAATTACTTCTTTT
>Ga0126335_1000165_pt1 | contig 30968 bp, 30 predicted proteins | sample OlaspJWI45metaG_FD_108409 | JGI IMG/M metagenome (GOLD analysis project Ga0126335, IMG submission 108409) | Marine gutless worms symbiont microbial communities from Oahu, Hawaii - Olavius sp. 1 OAHU.JWI-45 metaG | ecosystem: Host-associated > Annelida > Digestive system > Unclassified | place... | reverse complement strand
TAAGCCTAAAGCAACGAAAGCTGTCTCTTCTTCACTGTCTCGACCGGAAATCCTAAAAAACAGAAGAGACGGGGCATATCTGTTAAGTTAATGGCATTGGGTCAAACCTTGATTATTGATTAAGTGATACTGGAATGCCCTCCGACCGAGACAAGTTTCACACTTCCCATAATAGCAAGACCTAAAACTTGCAGCCGGCTTAATCAATAATCAAGGTTTGACCCCATTTCTTCTCCCAGCTCGATAAAAAATGAGCATTTAAAGGATCGCTTTATTGTGAGAGAACAAACATTCAACGAAGAAATCGCCAATACGGTGACACATGGCCTGGGAGTCATCCTGAGTTTTGCCGCGCTGGTTATTCTGGTATCGCTGGCGAGCCTTAAAGGCAACGCCTGGAAGGTAGTAAGTTTCAGCATTTACGGCTCATCGTTGCTCGCCCTGTATCTTTCTTCCTCGCTCTACCACGTTCTTTTGACCCCGCGTGTCAAACAAATTTTTCAGCTGGCAGACCATTCGGCGATTTTTCTGCTTATTGCAGGCACATATACGCCTTTTACCCTGGTAAGTCTTAACGGTCCATGGGGTTGGACCCTGTTTGGGCTTATCTGGGGATTCGCCGTCACCGGCATCGGTTTGACGATTTTCTTCCTCGGCCGCTTTCGCCTGCTTTTCACGTTGCTGTACCTGGGGATGGGATGGCTTGTGGTGATCGCCTTCAAACCACTGTTGAACGCCATTGGGTTGGAAGGCATGCTTTGGATTATCAGTGGGGGCGCATTTTATTCACTCGGTGTTATTTTCTACATACGGGATAATCATCGCTACAGCCATGCGGTCTGGCACCTTTTTGTCCTGGCCGGCAGCGTCTGCCACTTTTTCGGAATTCTCTTTTACGTCCTACCCTGCTGATAGCCTTAGTGCTTCTATGGTAATTACGGTGACGGTTTCGCAGTAATTTCAAGGTTTGACCCCTGTATTGACTTTAAACAAACCGCACCCCGTCATCCGATCGCCCCAGATACACCGCCGCCTGATCGGCCACCTCGGGGTGCAGTTTGCGATAGGATTCCTGCACATCAGCGGCAGTCACTGCTGCATGACCGGGTTTGACCAGACCGACGACACAGCCGCCGAAACCACCGCCCATAAATCGCGAACCGACGACACCTTCGGCCGTATTGACGATCTGCTGCAGGTCTTGGATGGCCGGGCTGCCGCATTCGTACTGCGCGATCGAACTGCGGCAGGACTCGGTCATCATGCCCCCGAAGGCATCGATCTGCCCGGCTTCCCAGGCAACCGCCCCGTCGCGGACGCGCTGAACTTCCGTAAAGTAGTGACGTGCGCGTCGGGCCAGCATCGGATCAAGCCTGTGGCCGTGTTTGAAGTAGGCATCCTGGGGAACATCTGAAAGAATCCGGGCCGGCTCGGCCCCGGCCATTTGCGACAGCTTCGCGGCGGCTTCGCGGCATTCCTGAACGCGCGAGTTATAGCCGGTGGTTGTCAGTTCCCGTGAATAACCCGAATAGGCCACCAGAATTCGGTACGCCCTGTCACCGGCCACATCGGGCATTGCATGGACGTTTTCTGCTTTCGTATCGATATGCAGCAAATGACCGTGCCGGCCGAATACGATGCTGGTCTGGTCGAGAATACCGTTACTCAAACCGATGAATTCGTTCTCGGCCCGACGCGTCAAGCGCACATATTCCCAGGGCTCCAGCCGCAATTCATTCGCAGCGGCCAGGGCATGCAAATAGGCAAGCAGCACCGATGCTGAAGAACTCAATCCGCATCCGGGCAGCATACCGTTGAGATGCCCTGTGACGCCCCTGTCAAGTGGATATTTTTCCTTCAGCGCCAGGGCGGCCGCACAGGCATAAACACCCCAGAAACTGCCGGCTGCCACCGGGATATCTTCCAGGTCAAATTTCACCCGCCCCGGATAATTGTGACTGCGCAACCGGACCCCCTTACTGTTAACCGGCACAAACGCCAGTAGCGTGTAGGAATTGATCGTCATGCCCAGCACCGGGCCACCCTGGTGATCGATATGCGCACCAAGCGGACAAATCCGATAGGGCGAAGCAATGACGCGCACATCCTGTCGGGGGATGTCTTCGGCACGGGAGAACACTTCGATAATTTTTTCTTTTTCCTGTTCGAGATCGGGGAAGTCCATAAGTCTCACATGGGGATGCTGAATAAGATTGAAATTATACCTTTGTTTAGTTTAGTCAGGTTTAGCAACTTCATCATGAAGTGCCTAAAGTGAGAGCTAAAGTGCACTAAAATAGCTAAAGTTAAGGAAGCGCTGACGCGCTACCTATGTTATAAATTTTAATTAGGATCAAAAAATCGGTTGCATCCAGCAACCATCGCCTAAGATTTTACACCTGATCTATTGCTGTGGTGATTATACATCCCAACAGGAGGTCTTTAACGCGAAAGCTGGACTCCAGGCGATATCTGGATGCCGGCTCAAGTCCGGCATGACGGGATTCATATATTAGTTCGCCGTTATAATTTATATATCGTTGGAGCGCAGCGACTCAGATCAACAACTTCAGGCACTTTAGTGCACTTTTGCTCACTTTAGGCACTTTCTAACCATATAGTCTGGATAAAAAATGGTTCATCTGCTTATACCACCAGGGCCAGTCGTGGTTGACATCGTGACCCCAGTAGTCAATCCAGGCTTCAACCGATTTCTGCCTGAAAACCGAATCCAGATCGCGCGTATCGACCAGCGCTTCTTCTTCCCAGGCACCCTGCCCCACGCAGACGATGATTTTACTCGAGCGGTAGGCGGATAGATATCGTTCATCTGCAATCGCCGCCAGGTAGTGCACCGGGGAATTGAAATAGACGGCGGGAATGTCTGCATCCGTCAGACCGAATTCATGCCGGTTCAAGCGGTAAAGGCCGCTCAAAGCGATGGTGCCTTTAAATAGATCCGGGTGTTTCAGAAAAAAATTCACCGCATGGTAGGCCCCCATGCTGCACCCATTGGCCATTACCCGTTTGTCTTCTGATTGGCAGTGGTTGCGGATAAACGGAATTACTTCCGAAATGATGTAGCGATCATAGGCTTCGTGCCGTGCATTGCGGTCTGCCGGGGCCAGATCGAAGTTGTACCAGGATTCGGCATCGACGCTGTCCACGCAGAACAGCTTGATTTTGCCACTGTCAATGAAGTGGGCAATCTGGCCGATCATGCCCATGCCCTCATAATCAAAATACCGGCCCCTCGAACAGGGAAAGACAATCACGGGTTCGCCCCAGTGGCCGTATACCTTCAATGCCATTTCTCTTCCGAGCTGACTGCTGTACCAGCGGTGTTGTTCAGTGTGCATGGCTGCTACCGTTCATTTTCGGTCGCATGAATATATCGGGTGATCGTAAGGATTTCATCCAGGTTTGGGGATCGGTAGATATAGCCCACATCACCCAGCGCAGAGCTGAAAACACCGGGGACCTGGCAAACCTGGGCAAAGGTCGTTCCATAGCGGGCCATGATGACGTTATGACTTTGCACGTAAGGCACATGTTTTTTGCGACTGGCATAACAGCAGAAGTATTTTCGTTCGTAGTTCAAATCCGTGCGGCCTTCAACAAGCAATTGGGCCCAGGCGCGGTAGATATCGATGTCACAGGCATAATTGAACATATCGGTCGTGTACCCGCCGGGTGGTCGCATATTGACTTCCAGGCCCACATAAGTGTCGGAAGCGGTTTTGAAAAACTCGATATGAAAAAAGCGCTCCCGGACATCGAATGCACTGAGGCACTGCCGGCCCAGTTTTTCAAGAGTTGCGGGAATGTCGCGCAGCGAATAATAAAAAAGGTGGCGGTCCTGGTTGACCGTTTCCATGATCCCCTGGCTGAATACGTGCGAAGTGCAGAAAACCGGTTCTCCATCGCGGTCGGTCAGTCCGTCAAAGGAATATATGGTACCGGAGATAAATTCCTCCAGAATATAATCGATGGCCGGTTTTCGCTGGAAAAATGCCGCCAGATCTTCAGCGTTCTCAATCCGGAATGTATCCAGAGCGCCGACGCCGGAATCCGGTTTGGCGACCACCGGATATCCGGTTTCGGCAATAAGGGCCAGGGCATCGGCTTCCGATTGGATGACGTTTCCTCTGGCGACAGCCACCCCGGCCGACCGGAAAATTTCCTTCATGCGGGATTTTCGCCGAATACGATCTATATCACGGCCGCGGATCCCGAAAATATTAAAATCGTCCCGTATCCGAGCTTCGGTACCCAACCAGTATTCGTTCAACGACTCGAAACGATCTATTTTTCCATATTTGTGAGTGAAAAATCCGCACGCCCGCACGAGCGCATCATAATCACGCATATCCTTCAGCCGGTGGTACTCGGTCAGCGAGTCACGCACCTCCGGGGCAAGCTGATCCGGCAACGCATCCCCGATCCCCAATACGTTGGCACCGTCCGCCTTGAGCTGCCGGCAGAACTGGTAGTAATGCGGCGGAAAATACGGAGATAAAAATACAACATTCATAATAATTACCTTTTAGTTTCAACAGATGAAGGCAGGCAGCTCCAATGGTTTGGCCTGTTCTGCATGCTGTTCAGAGGTGGTTTTAAAACCCATCTAAGATCATTGAGACACATAAGAATTTCATACTTGGAGTAAGGATGTCAATACCACCACCTTAGAAGTGGTTTCAAAACCCATATGGAGCGTTTGTCAGAATAACGTTCCGATATGGGTCTTTTTTTGAGTTTTGTGTGGATTGTCGATAATTTCTAATTGTCCAGACGCTCTAAAAATTTTTTATCATTAGAAAAAAAATATCCTGTTTTTTTCTGCAGACGACGGCAGATCGGCCCGCGCCGGTTTGCGGCTATTAAATCGTCGGGGACGGGACACTATTTGCGGAAAGCTTTGTACCTGTATTTTTCGAGCACCGACCAGGCCAGTCGTTCGGCCAAAAAGGATTCGAACCGGGCGACATCGACATCCACCGCCGCCCGCACGGTATGCTCACCGGTTTTGTTTTGCAGCCAATCCGAACGACCGCCGACCAGACCCTTCACATCAACCGACATTTTTTCCAACCGACAAAATCCGGGATCAATTAATGTGCCAACGGCAAGGGGATCGTGCATATGCGCTCCGGGCAGCTTTCGTTCACCAACACTCCACTCGACCCAGGGTGCACCCCAGCGATACAGGTGGTCGTGGAAGCGTGTTTCAGCTTCCAAAAGGCATTCCATGTCCCGACGATACTGAAAAACCCGCGTGGTGACATTGGCCGTTATCAGGGTTATCGGTATGTTCGATCGAAATACAACGGCAGATGCTTCCGGATCGAAGGTGGTGTTGAATCGCAATGTCGTTCGCCAGATCTCATCCGGAATATCGGGCGTCTGCCAGATAAAATCAGGATCCAGGTCTTTTGCCAGAACGCCGCCCATGTGAATGACGGCTTTAACCTGATCGGCCAGGTTCGGATCGACAAGCAGTGCCAGCGCCAGGTTGGTAAAAGATCCCAGGCAAACAATCGTTACCTGGCGGGGATGCCTGCGGATGGCATGAATTATAAATTCATGGGCTTTCATCGATGAGGGCAACAATTCAGGGACCGTCGGGGCCGGTAGACCCCGCCAGTATTTTTTCTCTCTGCCGGCCGTTTTCTTTTCAAGATACTGTAAATGGGGCTCACGATTCCTGATGAACGCCGCTTCACGTCCTCCGGCAACCGGTATATTCCGGGCACCGGCATATTCCAGCATGCGAAGGGAATTTTCGGTTGATTGAAAGGTCCGGCAATTGCCGGCGCAGGTCGTGCAACCGACAAGTTCCAGCTCAGGAGAAACCAGCGCCAGCGCCAGTGCCATGGCATCATCGGTATCCTGGGCCGGAATGGTGAGCGCGTTGTCGATGTCGAGAATGATATTGGCGGGATGATCAGCAGGCATCACACTATAACCCCCGGTAACATAATACCAAACATATTGAACAAATAGGTTTAAGGTGCATGGTTCAAGATATAAGGCGGGGGAACCGCCCATTGAGCTTTGCTCCGCCACTCAAATTCGGATGGCGGATTTCTAAATACAGAATCTGGACCCTGATGCACCATATCCAGTATCGAGAATCTATTATCCGGTATCCGGCGTCATGATTCCTGTATCCCGCCTTTTCTATACACCCTGCACCCTATACCATCTACCTTTTACCTTATTCCTTACACCTTCGACCTTATACCTCATCCCATACACCTTTAACCTTATACCTTTTACCCTAATTATATGCACTTTCAAATATACCCATCCGCATGACGGCTGTCATCCATGGATTCAGGCAGCAGCCCTGTTTTTATCTGGCACAAACAGGTCTCTTGTGCTAACGGTTGCCGTATGTGTCAGCGTCTACCTGCCATTCACATATGCATCGCCGCGTTTATGCTCATATTCGGCCAGGCTTGCACGCTAAAGCAAGAATCGGAAGCCGCCATACAAAGTGCTCCGACAGGGCAAACCGGATATCGGATCGCGCCGGGCTATCCGGTTAAATAACCGGTGCGGCCGATACATGTCGAGTAAGAGAGGGGCTCAATGTTTTTTAATGCCGGCGTCCCTCAGGGTTAACGCAAACTGTAGCGCACGGTTTTTTGGAGTTCTGCTGAAAGAAAAAATACAGGTCTATGAAAAAAGAAACCCAGGATAAAAATTCGGTTAAAAGCAAACCGGCATTGAAGCCGGCAAAGAAAATCGAGCAGGAACTGGCCGAACTGAAGGAAGAATTTGGCGACCTGTCGACCATCTACGAAGAGGCCCTGGCCCGGACCAATACACTGACGCTGGAGGCGGAAATAGCGCGCCTGGAGTTCGAACAGGTGTTTAATGCGGTCGGGGATGCCATCTGGGTCATTGATAATGAATATACCGTGCTGCTGATCAATACGGCGTTCCTGGACATTATCGGCCTGAAGCAAAAGTCGGCCGCCATCGGCAAAAAGTGCCACGAGCTGCTGCCGTCGGCGCAATGCAATACATCCGATTGTCCCTTGAAACAGATCCTGAGGGGCAAAAAGCGGATCGAGCTGGATGCCGACCTGGAAATCAAGGAGGGCACAATAGTGCCCTTTTTGATTACGAGCACACCACTGTATGGCCTCAGTGGTGATATCATCGGCATTGTCGAACAATATAAGGATATCACCGAACGCAGGGTATATGAGAATGAACTCGAGAAAGCCAATTTAGAATTAAAAAGGCTGGCCACAATCGATGGCCTTACCGGTCTTTCCAATCGACGCAGTTTTGATGAGAAATTAAAGCACGAATGGATGCGGATGCGGCGTGAACAGCAGCCGTTGGCATTAATCCTTTGTGACATCGATTACTTCAAATTATACAACGACTGTTATGGCCATCAGCAAGGAGATACATGCCTGAAAGAAGTGGCTGCAGCCATGTCAGCCTGCCTCAAAAGACCGGCTGACATGGCTGCCCGCTATGGGGGCGAGGAGTTCGGTATTATCTTGCCGAATACACCCGCAGAGGGCGCTTTTCATGTAGCCGAAACAATGCGCAGCGCCATCAGCCACCTGAAATTGCAACACGCACGCTCTGAGGTGAGTGACACGGTTTCACTCAGCTTCGGCTTGAGCGCCATTATTCCTGCCACAGATACTTCTGGCATTGAAAAGTTGATCCAGACCGCAGACAAAGCACTGTATGCATCCAAAGAGAGCGGACGCAACCGTGTAACCTCACAGCCGCTTTAACAGCCCTTGAGTTAAGCAGGATACTCGATCTTTAACGCTGGAGCGCCATGAGCCGGTAAAAAAGGCTTTTCACGGTCGGTGTCAATCGCTGCCGGTTGCAGGCGTGGCCGCATTGGCGGATGGCTTCGGCGGCAGCCGTATAGGGGTGGATAACACTGGCCAGTTTGCCCAGCCCCATCCCGCCTTGCATCGCCACCGTAATCTCACTGATCATATCGCCGGCGTGGCCGCCGACGATAGTTGCCCCAAGAATCTAGTCCGAGCCTTTCTTGAGGTGGATTTTGACAAATCCTTCCGTTTCGCTGTCAACGATACCGCGATCGACTTCGGCCGAGGTCGATCGATTGTACAATTTATCCCAGGTGGTCTCTTGCGAACCGATTCTCAGGTCGGCAACCCCCAGATGCAGATGACGGTCCAACCTGATTGAGTAGGTACGCAAACCGGAATTGCCCCTGGGTCTACGGTTTGTGGCATACAGCACCGGAACACGGTTGCTTTGCTCCAGATTCGGATTGACAGCGTAGGGGTTGTGTTCGCCCGTGCTCAAAACCGAGGGGGTGGGCATCAGGTAGACCGTCGGCTGGCAGCCGAAAAAAAGGAAGCTCAGCAACGCGGATAAAAGGACTTGCTTTATATTTCTATGTTCAAATAACATCACAGCCTTATCCTGGGTACATTTCTCATCTATTTCCCGGAAACGAATCCCCGTCATTGCCAAAGTCACCTGCAAGATCATCCCGCAGCGGCTTATAACGGGGCAGTCCGATTCGATGCGCGGCCGAAGCAATTGAATGCGCTGTGGGCGGGCCTGCCGCCAGGATAAAAACAATCAGCACCAGAGCGTATCCCCAGTTCACAGGCGTCCGGATGGCAGCCGCCACGAGCAGCAGCACAACACCGAATATACTCACCATGCCGGTTGCATGCAGGCGGGTATATACGTCGGGTAGACGGATATAACCCAATACACCGACAACCGAAAAACAGGTTCCGATCACGACAGATAGCAGTGCAATGAGTTGAAGAAATTGTTCCATAACACCGTCCTTAAAACATACGTTTATCGGCAATGTATTTAGCAAAGGCAATAATCGTGATGTAACCGATGGCGGCCAGACCCAGAGCGACATCGACATATATCTTCTGCCGGTGTATCAGGGCGGCCAGAACCAGTACTGCCAGGCACAGGTTGCTGAGCATATCGGAAGCCATCAGCCGGTCGATGACATTCTCCCCGTTCCACAGCCGCCAGGCCGTAAAACACATCAGCAGCACATGGACGAGAAGTGAAATATAAAGCGTCGTAATTAATAGATCTTCCATGATCATTTCCCCCAAAAAAATGGCATCAGCCATTTTTTTAGTCGAATACCTTCTTGAGTATATCCCCCTGGAATTCCTGCGCGGCTTTGGACTGTTTTACAGTCAGATCCACATCCAGGCTGTGAATGTACAGGGTGCCGTCCTCGTCCATCTCGACAAACAGCTCGCCCGGGGGCAGGGAAATGGCATGGGCGTTCAGCGCGCGACCGAGTTCGCTTTCGCAGGCAGCGCGAATGCCGACGATTCCGGATTGTATCGGCAGTTTCGGATGCAGAATAATCCGGGCCATATGAATACCGCTTCTGAACATATTATAGAGCAGAACGATGATGTAGACGACCGCGCTCAGCATAGCGGCAGGCAATCGCCGCCACCTGACGGGACGCCGCGGGGGCCGCACCAGCGCCAGTATTCCAACTGCAATAAAAAATCCCAGAATGATGTTGGAAACCTGTAAATTGGCCGACAACGCCAGATAGGTGAAGCTCAGAAAAATGATTGGAACAACCGTGTGCATGCAGATCAGCCTCCCAGCACCGCTCGAATATATATTTCCGGATTGCCCAGCCAGCGGGCCGTTTCGCGTGACAGGGCCACCAACGGGTTTGCAAAAATGCCCAGGACCAGTATCATCGCAACGAGCAGCAGCGGCGCATAAATCCTGTCGCCGGTTGGTTTTGTTGATATTCCCCCGGCTGGTGATTGCCACCAGATACGCATCAATGCCCGGGTCGTGTAGATCATGGTCAACGTGCTGGCCAGGCCTATCAGTAAAAGCGCCCAGATTTTTTCGGCTTCAAGCCCGCTGTGAAACAGCAGCATTTTGCTGATAAATCCATTGGTCGGCGGGATACCGGCAAGTCCGAGCCCCCCGATAAAAAACAAACCACCGGCAAGCGGAAGCGGTCTGCCCACACCGGTGACAACATCGAAGTCAGCCGATTTGACCGATGCCCGGCTGGCGACAAACCCGGCCAGCATGAGCATGGCTGACTTGGCGATACTGTGATTAAAAGCAAATACGATGACGGCAGTCAGCGCCAGGGGCGTTCCCCAGCCGATACCCACCAGTACGAAACCGACCTGCGCCAGAGTCGAATAGGCCAGCATCCGCTTGACATTATGGGTTCCGATAGCCGAAATACCGCCAAAACAAATGCCGGCGACGCCGAGCACGATCAACATGTGCTGCATTTGCGCTATATAATCGACAAACAGGAGCGTCGTCATTCGCATAAATCCGTATACTCCCAGCTTCACGACCACCGCTGAAAGCATGGCACTGACCGGTGTCGGTGCCGCAGTGTGAAAATCAGGCTGCCAGAAGTGAAAGGGGAACGTGGCGCTTTTAATCATAAAGGACGCCATCAGGAAAGCCACGGCGAGCGGCAGCATCGATTTGCGCGGTTCGTTGCCAATTAAGGCGGCAAGCTGGGCCATATTCAATGTGCCGCAGCTGACATACAGGGCCCCGACGCTAAGCAGGAGAAGAATGGCGGCCATCTGGCTCATATAAAAATATTTATAGGCCGCCTCGGTACCAAAACGGTCGTCTGAAATGGCTGTCAGCACGGTGCTGGAAATCGCCAGAAGTTCCACGAACACAAATAGGTTAAAAATATCGCCAGTCAGAAAAGCGCCGGTCAAGCCGGTTGCCAGAAAAAGAAAAAGCGGATAGAAAGTCGGATATTGGACACAGCTGTCCTTGCTCCCGGCTGCATACAGAACCCCCATAACCAGCACGAACTGGCTCATCAAAACGAACACGGCCGAAAGCAAATCGGCAACCAGGGATATGCCGAATGGAGCGTTCCAGCCGCCCACCTGTAGTACCATGGGTTGCCCACCGTGCCAGACTGCGGCGAGCAGCCAGACGGTGCACACAAACCCGGCGGTCATGAACCCCAGGGCTAGCCATACCTGTGCCCGCGGATGCCTTTTGAAGATCAGCGCAACCAGTCCGCCGACAAGGGGCAACATGACGGGCAGTATGATCAGGTGGTCGAGAAGCATTTGCTAGAAACTCCTGTTTGGCTTTTTGTACGTATGGACCTTACATACGATAAGTAAAAAGATGAACGTCGAACATTGAACGTCCAACATCGAACATCGAATGATGATGTCGCTTTGCTCCCCTATTTTATTAGTTTTATAAATTCGAGGTTGAATTTTATATCACTACTTCTTTTTGTTTTCAGCCGTTTTGATACTTGTTACAAAAATCTTAATTAATTCTTCTGTCTCATCTATAATATCATTTAGTAGTTCAGGTTTATTGATGAGTGGTACACGTTGGATAAGTTTTAACCATCTTTGAGTTTCCCTGAGTTCCTTTAATGATATTCGAAGCTTATGGATAAAATCATTAGGCGACTCGGCCGCCTGAGCTTCGCCATGGTTAGGATAAGGGGAAGTCCCAGATTTTAGCAGTTGATCCGAAACATGTTTGCCAGCACTACTATTTGGTAACTGCTCGACGATCTTAATTATTCGTACGAAATATTCGAGCAGTCGTTCTTCCAGATCATAGGTCTGTTTTTTCATTTTTTATGATTCAACATTCGATGTTGGATGTTCGATGTTCGACGTTCAGTCAGTTAATCGTTCATCTTTTCAACCCATCAATTTCATCCGTATCACAGGTATCATATCGTCTGGCTAGGACAAACAGCATCGCCAGTACGAAAGCCGCTACGCCGAGGCTGATAACGATGGCCGTCAGGATCAAAGCCTGGGGCAGTGCATCGCTGTGAAGTCCGGCGGTTATGCTGACGTAAGGCGCCTCCTGGCCCGTGGTTGCGCCGGCAGAGAGCAGGAACAGGTTGACGGCATTGGTCAACAGCATCAACCCGATGGCTGCCCGGATTACATTTCGTCTGAGTACCTGGAAAAGACCGACGGCAAAAGTGAGCCCGATGGCAAAAGCGGTTATAATTTCCATAATGGATCCTGTTCTTCCGGATGGCCCATCGCGTTCAGCATGTGTGTAACGCTCCCTATGACACTGAGGGCGATAGCGGCCTCAAATAAAAACGATGTACTCAAGTGTATGCCCGCAGGCAGGTCGATCCCCATCATCTTTCCGAAATCGACATTAGAAAAAAAACTTCCGTTGAAGAGCATTGCAGCCGTCTCTGTGAGAATTGCCAGCAGTATGCCCCAACCGATAAACCGCGAGGGTCGGATCCAGACCAGGTGACGACGGGTTTGGCGGTAACCATATATTCCATACCAGAATCCGATGCCAATGCTGGTGATCACCCCGGCCGTAAATCCATCACCCGGTTGAACGTGACCGTATAGAAGGTGGCATATGCCGATCGCCATTGCCAGGGGCAGGACGATGCGGGCCAGGACGCGCAGCAATGGTGCTATATTCCCTCCCCCGACGCCGAGTGTCCTGACATTCGACTTTCCGGCCGGCCCCCGATCATCATCCACAGCATCGATATCATGGTGTTTCCGGCTGGCAAACCACAGGAGTGTATAGATCCCGAGACCGGCGATGCTGAAAACCGCAATTTCGTATAACGTGTCGATTCCGCGAAAATCGGTAAGAATGGATCCGACAACGCTATTGGAGCCGGTTGCCTTTGCATTTGCTTCAAAAAATGCCGTCAATTTACTGGAACGCGGCCGTGAGAGCAAGGCCGCCAGCGACATGAACATGACGACCACGCCAAAGGCTGCAGACACGAGTGCATCACGCAGCAACCCTGCCCTGCGTCGATTCAAAACCAGTTTCTGGGCCTGCTGCAGTTTCCTACCCGGCAGAAGCATCAACGCCAGAACCAGGATAATAACCAGCAGGATATCGACGACAATCTGCACCAGCGCCACATCCGGTGCCGGCTCCAGTGCCATAAGCACGGCAACACCCAGCCCGGAGCCTCCGAAAGCCAGAATGGCGAAAAAATCACTGGCCAGCAGAACACAGGCAACTGACGTTCCTGCAATTAAAAACAGCGCCACGATATTCAACAGCACGAGTTCGCCGGCATACGAAAAAGCCGGTGCCGTTATCGCAGATAGATCCACCGGCGGCGGAAAGCCATCAAAAAAGAAAACCAGGACAAGCACGGCAGCCAGCATGGTCACAAGGTAATAACGCAATTTACCGTGCTGCAGTCGCGTGGCGCCCGCCGCTATCATATCGATGCCCTGAATGAGCAATGTAAACAGTTCATTTAAGGTCGGTATAAACGAAATACCCTGCATCCATTCAGTGATCCGGCGACGATAAATAAAAATGACCGCCCCGCTGGAAATGGCCACCATGGACAACAACAACGGCACATTCAAACCGGTCCAGAGAGCCAGATAGACTTTGACTTTAGAACCGAGTGCTGCCCCGGCCGCGTTGGCCAGAAGCGCCGCTTCTTGTTTCAGGGCGGGAATCTGTGCCAGTACCAGGGAAAGGAGGGTCGGCACTGCCGGCGCCATCAGCATTGCCGACGGGGGCTCGTGTCCGTGAATGTCCGGATCCCGTGGTTCCCCCATGAAAGTATCCCATACCACTCGACCGGCCATGGCAAACATCAGCGCACCGGTCAGAACACTGGCCAGCGTGAAAATCCAGGCAACAGCAGTCGGCAGAGAATGATGAACCGCGGTCGCCAGAAGGGTTTCCTTTGCCAGGAATCCGAACAGGGGCGGCAGGCCGGCCATCGAAAGGGCCGCCAGCCCCCCGATGGCAAACGTGTACGGCATCGATCGGCGCAGCCCGCCCAGCCGCCTCAGGTCCCGGGTTCCGGTTTCGTGGTCGATGATGCCGACCACCAGGAAAAGAGCACTCTTGTACAGAGCGTGGGCCAGGATGCCGATGACCAGGGCTTTAAAGGATATGGCCATGTCCTGCCCGATCATCATCATCAGGATGCCGAGCTGACAGATCGTAGAATAGGCCAGCACCGCCTTCAGGTCGTTTTTCTTCAGCCCCAGAACAGCCCCGGTCAGCATGGTGACCATTCCGGCAATGGTCAGCAGCCAGAACCAGGTTTCGGTCAGTCCCAGGACCGGGTTCAGGCGCGCCATCAGGTAGATCCCGGCCTTGACCATGGTCGCCGAATGCAGATAGGCGCTGGCCGGTGTTGGGGCACTCATGGCATCCGGCAGCCAGATATGAAACGGGAACTGGGCACTTTTTGTAAACGCGCCCAGGGCAATCAGCCCGAGTATCAGGGGATAATAAGCGCTCTCACGCAGCACCTCACCGCTGGTCAGAATGGCGACAAAGCGTGCATCGCCGACCACATGCGCCATGAACAGCAGACCGATCAGCAGTGCGATTCCACCGCCGGCAGTTATGAACAACGCCTTGAAGGCACCCTTGCGGGCCGCTTCGTCATTGAATTTATATGCCACCAGCAGAAATGATACAATGCTGGTCCCTTCCCAGAAGATGAACAGGGTCAGCACGTCCCCGGCCATGACCAGGCCCAGCATGGCCCCCATAAAAAGCAGTATATAGGTAAAAAACCGCCAGGTTCCCGATTCGTGTTTGAAGTATTGCCCCGCATAGATGACCACCATGGTGCCGATAAAGGTGATCAGCAGGGCAAAAAGTGCGCTGAGGCTGTCAAAATATAGCGATGCCTTAAAACCGATGGAAGAAAGCCATCTCGTCTGCCAGGTGTAGACCAGATTGGCCTGCAGGTCGGGTACTGCTTGAACCAGCAGTACGAATGCGGTCAGCGGTGCAACAGATAGAATCCAACCGAGCCGTGAAGCGGTCAGGCGCCGACTGAGTGCGGGCAGACCGCAAAGCGCGGCCGCCAGGGCGCCTGCGAAAATGATGAGGATGGGAAGCATTAACGCGGGTTCAGGCATTTATAATGTTCGGCTCAGGGATAAAATTATTGATGTTTTGGCGGATTTAACAACCGCTGAAAATCCTCTTCGAAGATGACTTCTTTTTCCAGCAGCAGTTCGGCAATCTGGATCATGGTCTCCTTACGGGCTGTCAGCAGTTCCGAAACATGCCTCTCGCGTTGATCCAGGATCGATCTGATCTCATTGTCCAGGCGCGCGGCGGTTTCTTCACTGTATTCGCGTCCACCCCTGAATGCCTGTTCGCTCTGCAGGAAAACCGGATGGCGCTGCTTGGGGTAAGTCGACAGCCCCAGGGATTCTCCCATGCCGTATTCGGAAACGATGGCCCGGGCAATATCGGTCGCCCGCATCAGGTCATTGCCGGCCCCGGTGGTCACGCTGTTGAACATGATTTTTTCGGCGACCCGGCCGCCCAGAAGAACGTCAATTTTGAAAAGCAACTCTTCATGGCTCATCAAATAGCGATCCTCTATCGGTCTTTGCTGGGTATAGCCCAACGCGGCAAGCCCCCGGGGGATAATCGAAATCTTATGAACCGGTTCGCTCCCCGGTGTCAAAGCCGCCACAAGCGCGTGGCCCACCTCATGATAGGCGACAATTTTTTTCTCTCTGGGGTTGATCACACGGTTTTTCTTTTCCAAGCCGCCGATGATGCGGTCGACGGCCTCATCTAGCTCCGGCATGCCCACGGTTTTCTTTTTTTTGCGCACTGCCAGCAGGGCGGCTTCGTTGAGGGCATTGGCCAGATCTGCACCGGAAAACCCGGGTGTCTTCTGGGCAATCACCTCCAGATCCACGTTTTTATCCAGTTTGATTTTTTTGGCATGAATTTCCAGAATTGCCTTTCTGCCGTTGATGTCCGGACGATCCACCAGAATTTGCCGATCGAACCGTCCGGATCGCAGCAGAGCCGGATCCAGAACCTCGGGGCGGTTGGTGGCCGCCATGATAATGATGCCTTTGCTGGGATCGAACCCGTCCATTTCCACCAGCAGCTGGTTAAGCGTCTGCTCTCTCTCGTCATGCCCCCCCATCATACCGGCGCCCCTGGCTTTACCCAATGCGTCCAGCTCATCGACAAAAATGATGCAGGGCGCTTTTTCACGGGCCTGATCGAACAGATCCCGCACCCGCGCCGCCCCCATGCCCACAAACATTTCGACAAACTCGGAGCCGCTGATTGAAAAAAACGGAACACCGGCTTCACCGGCAACCGCCCTGGCAATCAGGGTCTTGCCGGTCCCGGGCGGACCTAACAGCAGGACCCCTTTGGGCATCTGTCCCCCGATTTCCTGATACATCTGTGGATTTTCTAAAAAATCGACAATCTCGTTGAGCTCCTCTTTGGCTTCTTCGGCGCCGGCCACATCATCGAACCGGGTTTGAATGTCCTTTTCCCCGACAATCTTGGCCTTGTTTTTCCCGAATTGCATCATTCCGGCCTGCCCGGCCTGCATCCGGCGCATCAAAAAATACCAGAGCCCGAAAAACAAAAGCACCGGCACCACCCAGGACAGCAGTGTGGCAAAAAAGGTATTCTCCACCTGCCCGGAAAATTTGACGTTGTGTTCGGCCAGTTTCTGAGAAAGATCCGTTTCAACCCGGACCGTGGTAAACAAAAATTCATCGCCACTTTCATCCGATCTCATCTTGCCGGTGATGCGGTCTTTTCCGATCTCGATTTCGACGACCCTGTCGGCCACCACCGCCTGGATGAATTCACTGAAGGGAATCACTTTGGGTCGGAACTGCGAAAAAATCATGTTTTGCAGCAAAAGCACCCCCCAGATGGCCAGGATGACGTACCAGATGTTGAATTTTGTTTTTTTCTCCATGTCGTTCTCCTATTTGTTCTATCAGTTCCGAATACTGCCGCGAGACCAGGTTGAAATCGTATGAAGCAATATCATCACACCTTTTTGTCCGGTTATTTTGAATTTAGTTGTAGCGATATGCATTGATCGATATTATGCATGGTGCTGGTTAAGATTCCGCTTCACCGCATAAAAGGCGGCAGCCACGGCCAGGATCAATGCAGCGGTCCCGATAATCGTAAGGCCTTCGTATTTTTCCATATCCAGAATGATCACCTTGCGGGCAATGGCGATGAGGGCCACTTCGAGGACGATCTCGACATGAATGACGTTTTCAACAAGATAGGCCCTGATCGTTTCCAGGAGCTCGATGCCGATCAATACCAGCAGGAAGAAACCGAATATCTCCAGCAGATCGGCGATCTCCAGAAAAAACATGGGCGGGTTCATGAGGTCTTTGATGATGATCCAGCCCAGCTCCACGGTGGATATCAGGATAACCAGAACCATCATGACAATCAGGGCAACCACGATATATCGTTCGAATTTTTTAATATACGCGATCATTTCTTCTTATCCGCCAATGATAGTTCTTCGATTCTATTTTTTAAAGTGTGAAGTGGCTTTTTCAAAGGACTTGCTATGCGCCTTCCAGGCAGTTTCGGCCCCATCTTTGACATCATCCCAGGCGTTTTCGCTGGCCACCTCGAGATCGATGATCTTTTCCTTCATTTGCTTGCGTAACTTGCGATATTGTTCGCGTTTTTCCTCAAATTCCTTCCTGGTCTCGGCACCGACATGCTGGGCTTTTGCTTCGAATTTGTCACGTTCGACGCTCCATTTGTAGTTCAGGTCGTCATATTGTTTTTTCATCTGCTCTAAAAATTCGTCTTTTTTAGTTGTCATGGTTCAGCTCCTTTCGTTCTCTGTGTTCCCTGTGGTGAGTTATCTTTTATTTTAGAGTTTATTCTTGACCGGAATCGTTTCGTCCCCGCTTTGAATGCCTGTAATACCTTTTCGGGCCACCACCGCAAGCGCCAGGGCCACTTTGTCTACGATGGGCAAAGCGGACCTGGTTTCCATGGCCAGCAATTCTGCCGCACCGTTTGTCACAATTACTTCCCCGATTAAAATGCGGTTGTAAAATTGTGTATTGCGTACAAAAAGCACCAATTGCGTTTTGAAATCGATATCCGGGACGGCATCACCGGGTTTGAAGGCTTTCCAGATTCTTTCAAAGACGTTGGCATCGCCGATGTAACCGACCGGCTGTTCGCGCATTTGTTCCGGAAAGAGTTGGAGTTGCGCTACCGGATAGTCTCCCTGCCAGGACTGGCGGATTTTGGCCTCGCCGGTGAGGGGCTGGAAATCATCTGGCTGCTTTCCTTCACCGGCATTCGAATGACTGCCACCGAACAGATAAGCTAAAGGCAATACGACCGACAACAGCACGATTGGTTTCATCGGAAAACTCCTTTTCTCCTGACCAGACGGTACTGGATGAGTATCTTGACGATACCCGATCAACGGTACAGCCCTTGGCATATATAAAAAAAATAAGGCGGTTTCAATATGCAAAGCGCTGCGGTGAGTAAAATCAAACTGACGTGGATGACTTTAAAAGTCAAATTAATCACCATAATTCCAACTTCTATCAGGAGAAATATAAAATGGCCCCAATTCGTTCAAACTTTGAACTGATTGGCTGCTTTCCATTCTTTTTCGAGTATTTTCTTATTTACCTGTATATTCAACATTTCAAAATCAATTTCTTCTGATGAGAAAGTCAGGATACTGGCAATGTCTCTTAGATGTTTCTCGGATGCTCCTTCACGGTAATACTCTAATTTTCGTATAATAACGTATTCAACCGGTGCCAGCCAAAATTTTTCACCTTCTACATCCACTGGTTTTCTGTTTCTTAGTCCCCATTGATGCAATTCTTCTCGACCTGAAGCATATATATCCGCCTTAAAACCGGTAGCATGGTGTATCAGGTTAAAATGCCCCCGTAATGGACGGGCTATCTCCAATCTAATTACTTCGTAAGGTGGACAATAAAAGTGATCAAGGGGGAACGCATCTGTAAAAGCTTCGACATCTTCAGCATTCATATCTACTACCAGGTCAATATCATTGGTCAACCTCGGTTCTCCATATATGATGCTGGCGACAGCGCCAGTAATCATGTAGGGAATTGAAAGATTGTTGAAGCGACTGACGAAAATTCGGAACAAGTTATGTTCGGGCATACAGGAAAATTTCCCTGACTTTTTGAAGAATTTTTTCTGAACTCCATTCAGGATGCTGCAACTTCAATCCAGCTGCTTTTAATTTTTTAGCAGAATGGTACAAATCTGTGGCAACCTGCAATTTCATTCCAGGTGTCATCGCCTGATATGATTTTTTTTGTTCAGCATGTATCATGGGTTATATACGGGGCATATACATCCGTTTTGGTTTTGCTGTCGGTTAGTATTTGTTTCACAATATATACAGTTTTATTAACAATCAACCCCTTAAATGCAATTCGATGATATCGCCAAATGCAGGAAATTATGCGCGGTAAGATGCTCGAAATTCCCGTTGAACAAGGTAGATGCCCAATCGTAATCCCCACAGCACCAGAAAAATATTCTGTAAGGCCGAAGCCCAACTGAAATTAACAAAATACCGAAGTGGCGTGAAAACGGCCATTGCTACAATAGAAAAGGCATAGCCGATGCTAATGAAGTACACCACGCGATAAAAACCGATACATGCGATGACCAATGCCAAACCCAACAATAGCAGCATCTCGGGAAGTACGGATCCCAATTGCGGTTCAAACCAGTTTAGAAACATCGCTCGTCTCCATGCTTGTATTCCTTTGGTCTTAAGTTGTCCCTAAAAGCGCTCAGCTCACCGCAGTTCTGCGAACTGTTTCGCAAAAACCGAACCGGTGCGTCCAGATCTGCGTTGCATTCTCAATCAAGCGGAATCGCACGCGAGCATGCATCTCTGGTTATTTATCCCAAACTCTCTTTTGGATTTGAATTTCAAGCCCATAAATAATATAAATCAATAGCTTGTCGAAAAAACATGTTAACGGCTCAACCAGTAAACCAGGCCGGGCAGGTCGGCAATCCCGATCGTCAGAAAAAGCGTATTATCGGCATCGCTGACGACATCGCGGGATCCCAGGCTGATGCGCAATCGATTTTTCAAAAGATAGGCATGCACATCAACTCCAAAACTGGTCTGGTTGCCAACTGCCGGTTGCTTCCAGTCATGGTATACGGCCGGTGTGACGCCCCAACCGGATAAAATCCCCGTTTTCACATTGCGGGTCAGATCCAGGCCGATCGTTCCATAATTTTGACGGTTTTTATCCGCGTTGGAATTGAACAAACCACCGGTGAATCCCAATCCAAGGCGAATACCCGCATTCAGGTGTTTGAAATTCCAGGTTGGCTGCCAGAAGGCCAGAATGTCGGCATCCAAAAAATCGAATGCAACTTCATACGGTATGATATTGCGCCAGAACCAGGGCTCGGGTGCAGTCGACGGCGAAAAGGTGAACTTAGGGTACTTGTAATTTGCGGTTCTGAGCACCAGGGCACCGGCACCCATTAGGGCCGTGTTGGCACTATCCTGTTTTGCAGGATCGGGCTCGCGGGCGCGGAAAACGGCTTCGGCCTGTTTTTCGAGATAAACCAGGCGATTGGTTGCGCGATTGACCAATTCGTAGGACCAGTACTGCGGATCAGCCATGATCAGGGTCAACAGGGACTTCCCGCCGCCTGGCGGCGGGGTGGGTTTAAAGCTTTGTGCCTTGAGGTACTCAAAGAACGTGCTTTCGGTGGGTAGCAGCTCTTCAACCTTGTCCCTGCCTGTATCGGCGACCGGAAATGATTTGCGGAGCCCTTCGTATATGATTCGCATATCGCGATCTTCCGGTGGCATGGGATCATAGGCAAAGCGCAGGCTTGCCTCTTTACCAAATTCCTGCCTGGCCATCAGCGCGAATACATATCTGCCCTTTGAATGATCTGCCAGCCCCAGATAAACGTATAATTCTTCACTCAGCCGGTCACGGCAGGTCAAAAATTGCGCTCGTTGGTCGTGAGAGGGAAAATTGCGTGCACACTGAAAATCGGCAATCGTCAGGATAGCATCGTAAATACCGACAAAATAGTCGAATTCGCGGAATTTATACTCGAGAAAAGCACCAAATGCGCCCAGGAGCGACCCGGTGATGGGGCCCACCCGACTGGAGACATGAATCAATCGGTCCGAATCGATCGACAGGGCCGAACGCCGGATATCTTCTTTGAGGATCGCTTTTTCGGGTAGTACTTCCGCGGCCAGATCAACCAGCACTTTGGTCAGCTGTTTTCTCAAACGCGGTGTATCGATAATGCATTCGGATACGATGTCCTGTTCGGCTTCTGCTGAAGGCGGGCGGCAAGTGGTGGCAATGCGTTCCCGCAAAAGGGCCCGGGCGGAAAAGGGTGCTTTTATGGGTGTAATACGGTAGCTGTGGGCGAAATCCAGGAGCCGCCCGGTATACCGTAAACGGTCGCTGCATTCCAGCTGACGCTCAAAATAGGGCAGGACGGCAGGGCAACTCAAATCAGAATTTTCGGCATCCATGATTTCGGCCAACCGGTGGCTTAACCGGTAAACATTCAATCGCCAGTTTTCACCGGTCAGTTCCCGGAAGAGTTCATAATTGCGGGCCGTACCGATTGCGCCTCCGAGGACGACGGCCTCAGAGGCCAAATCGTAGGTCAATTCGCGGCAGGCTTCCGGGGGGTTTTCGCCTTCACAGGCCCGTTCAGCGTTTGACACGGGTGTTCCATACCGTTCACGGTCAGGGTCGAGATAGATATATTGGACCGGCAGGGGCCTTTCTGTGTGCAGCGTGCTGGTTTCGGCCAGCAAACGGGCCAGACCGATAGGCAGGTTGTCGAACAGACCGCCATCGGCAAATTCGGCTTCTGTCAGTTCGTAGCGGTCGGGGCACACCAGCTCACCTGTATTGGCATCGGCCGGTGCTATCGCGGCCGTTGCGTTACTATCCTCATCTGAGGCAAGCACCTTTTGCCGACAGTATTGCAGCCGCTTGCGCCTGAAACCGGCCGGAAATGCACTGGTTGTCAATAAGGCATCTTCGACCTGCTGGTCTGACACAGTAAAAGGTGTACCATCGGCAGGCCAGGGCATAAGAATCATGGCCGGGTCAACCAGGGATGGGTAGTCATTGGGGTCAAAGTAGAAGGTGGCGCTACCGTCCGCCCGGGTTCGCATTTCAAATGGTATGTAGAAACGCTGGTTGTTTACTTCAACGCCGCTGACCAGCATGGCATCGGGTCGGACACGGGTAACGGTGACACCCAGCGGCAACCGTAGCCCGGGACGAAAACTTCCCGGCCGGCGCCACTTTTTACGCAGTTGGCGGGAGACTTCGACGAGCGCTTTCCTGGAGAGCAGCGCGTCATCGGGCAAATACAGAGGGGAATCGGCATCGGGTGGCAGCAGTTGATTGACGTCGGTGGTCAGCCATATATCCCGAAAAATATTGTCATCGATGCGATTGGCGAAACCACCTTCATTTTCCGGGTTCACAGACCAGGTCAGTGCCGCCAGAAGGGTGTTGATGCCGCCTGCCGATGTTCCTGCCATACTGGCGATCTCGATGGGCCGCGGCTCTCCGCCCGGTGCCCACTCTCCGGTCTTCTGCGCCTGGTGGATGACCTCGATCAGGCCCCAGATCAGCCCGGCCTCATAAGCGCCCTTACTGGCCCCGCCGCTGATTGCCAGAGAAATTCGATTCGGGTAAGTGTCAGCTGCTGCAGGTCTGGTGCCAAACAGCGACAGTATGATAATCACACAACACAGGAACCGGTTGAAAGGCCGGATCTTCATAAGGGGTCCTTCCCTGAATAAGGGGTCAAACCTTGAAATTTGAAATATACTCTGATTTAATCACCCATATATTGTCTGTATCACAGCCTGTTAAAATGGTGTTCTTATGGGTCTACAATTTACTTATTTCAAATTTCAAAGTTTGACCCCTCTATCTCATTATGACCAGAAAAGCAATATACCCGGCGTATAACAACAGAAACACAGCCCCTTCCCATCTGTCAAGCGAACGCCTCTTGCCGGTAAACATAAATAAGAACAGCAGCAGGCTTGCAAGGATGACCACACCGATATCCAGGTTGTTCTTGGTCTGGAACGGCAGCGCTTTTATGGTTGAGCTGATGCCGAGAACGAAGAAAATATTGAAGATATTCGACCCGACCACGTTGCCCACGGCAATTTCGACATTTTTTTTATAGGCGGCCATGGCCGATGTAGCCATTTCGGGCAGCGAGGTGCCGACGGCCACGATCGTCAAACCGACCAGGGATTCACTCATTCCGAAACTTGTGGCAACGGTCACGGCACCATCCACGATCCATTTGCCGCCAAGTGTCAAACCGGACAGTCCGATGATCACCAGCAGCGACGATTTGGCCAATCCGACCGTTTCAACCGAGACGTGCTCATCCATGCCCTCGATCTCTTTGGCGATACTGAATGAATAATAAAGAAAGATCGTAAAAAAAGCGAGCAGCACCAGACCGTCGCTGCGGGTCAGCAGGGAAGAACCGCCACCGTCGATCATGCGGTCATTGGTCATCAACCCCAGAACGATTGCCGCCAGCAGACCAAAGGGGATTTCCTTCCAGACCGTTCCTCTGGAAACGGACAGCGGATATATGAGGGCAGCAATACCCAAAATCAAAAAAACGTTGGCGATATTGCTGCCCAGGATGTTGCCGATGGCAATATCGGTGTTGCCCTGGGCACTGGCAAGGATGTTGACGAACAGCTCGGGCGTTGACGTGCCGAAGGCCACCACCGTCAGGCCGATGACAAGATCGGATACATTGAAACGTCTTGCGATTGCCGATGCGCCGTCGACCAGACAGTCGGCCCCCTTAATTAATAAAACAAACCCCAGCACGAAAAGCAAATACGTTAACATGTCCAAACATTCCTTATCGGCAATGGAAGTGAACCCTGCCGTATTACAACGCCCCATCACGGCCAGGTATCCCGGACTCAATTAATTCAGGGGTCGGGGAGTTTTTTAAGCAATGATAGAACCTTTGGGAATATGGATCATTCGGATCAGACGCTCCTGGATAGCGCTAAAGCTTCACCAGACCTTCGCAGGAATGACGGGCTTTCTATTCGAAAACTCTCCGACTGCTCAAATAATTAGCTGCCGACAGCAACGCGTTAAAAAAGGAAGCGTTGATTTAAGCGACTTACGAAAATTCTGAAGAGGTTACGTTCTGGCCATTCGCTTTTGTGTTGGTTCACTGTATATCCGAATTTTTATACAATCAAGCCTCTAACGGATAGGGGTCAAACCTTGACCCCTATTTAAATTTGGATTGACTTGGGGGAGCCGATTTACTAATGAGGTTTTAATTACAGGTATCGACTTGTTTTTCGCTAACATCTTGTAATTATATCTAATTATCTACTCAAAAAAGGAGAATGATCATGGGTAATGGATCCAAAGAGGAAAGAAGGCAGAATGTCATTGAGGTATTGAACAAGGCGCGCGCCATGGAGCTGCAGGCCATTTACCAGTACATGAACCAGCACTACAACCTGGACGACATGGATTACGGCGAACTGGCCGGCAAGATCAAGCTGATCGCCATCGATGAGATGCGGCATGCGGAAATGTTTGCCGAACGTATCAAGGAACTGGGCGGCGAACCGGTGGCCGGGCACGATGGAACTATTGAAAAAGGCCAGAAAGTCGAAGGGGTTTTTATTTTCGATGCGGAACTCGAGGATGATACGATCGACACCTATAACCAGTTTCTGCTCGTTTGCCGGGAAAACGGCGACAGCGTCAGCATGAAAATATTCGAACAGATCATTGACGAGGAGCAGATCCACTATAACTATTTCGACAATGTAAACGACCACATCGAAAAACTGGGAAACACCTACCTGGCCAAAATTGCCGGCACACCCTCATCTACCGGACTGACGCCCAGCGGATTTGCTGTAAGTGGCGAAGGCGCCTAATTGAATAGATTAACATCGAACGCCCAACATCGAATTTTAAATAAGATCTGATCAAGAATAGTTGATTAGCGGGGTATATCCCCGCTCGAGTCCATTTATTATAGTGATTTTCAGAATTATATTCCGTTACAATCTGTTGGTGTTTATCGCGAAGCTTTGTGGGCGGGTTTAAAACCCGCCCCTACACGATCGGTAATCAAATTCAATCGGAACGTATTTATGACAACTGCTCTAACCACCCCAGCGGACAGAACTGTGCAAACGGACGAACCGGCTGCGCGCGCTTGCGGGTAAGGATATGCGCTACTTTGAAAAGATTCTGGGGTTGGGCATCGAAAATGATAATAGGGCGCTATTTATCCGAATGCAGCACTTTGAGTTTGGCGTCGATCAGGTCTCTGTGTGACAGGCGCAAAATGTTGCCGACTTTGTGCATTATATAGTTCTCGTGTTCATCCATTTTATTATCAACGTAGACGATCTGCCATAGCGTTTCGAGGATTTTAATTTTTTCATCGTTTGAATAATTTTTATTGATCAGCTCGGCAAAGCGCCACAGATCAACACTCTGCTCCAGCTCTTCATCAGCTGCTGCAATCAGTGCTTCAGCATGATCCTCTTCAAGACCATATCTCTTTTTCAATATGGACAGAATTGCTTTCAATTCTTCTTTGGAGAACTCTTCATCAATTTTTGCTATCTCCACGAACAGGGCGCAGGTCGCCACACGAATATCGTGCTTGTTTCCGCGATCTGCGGTATTGGGATCATCCGTTGAAGCAGCTTCAAAAAAGCGTTTGACGATATCGATCATCGGTTTTTCTCCTTACTTCAGCCGTATCTCCACGGACTGCTCATTTGAATTGAAGACAATGGCCGCCGCCTCAAACTTGGGTGGCCCGAAGGTGGTGCCGGCATTGTTTGTAAAACCATAAGGTTCTTTCGGAATTCTGAAAAGGTTTGTATCCAGTTTCCCGTTGCCGTTCACATCATGGATCACCGATATGGCAAAAGAAAACTGCTCCGTGGTCCAGATAACCGCAAACCCGCCCAGGATCATCGATCCGCCGATCATCGTCCAAATCCTGGAATGATCCTGCACTAAATTATCCTGAACCGCCTTCGGCAATGTTCCGGTTTTCGCTGAATCCTTATAATTCTCTGCACTTTCGGCCGATATCTTGCCTGATGCCGGATTTTTATTATCTGAGACCATCACTGAACCCCCAATAGCAAATACAGTTAAAATAGGAATGCATTTGATAAAATCAATTCAGGGATGCGAATGGCGCCACTAAGGTAAGATGGGGATAATCAATCGGAAGGTGCTGCCGTGTTTTTCGCCGTCACTTTCAGCCCAGAGCCAGCCACCGTGCATTTCAGCATATTTTCTAGACAGGTGCAGCCCCAATCCGGTACCCGGCTGATCACTTATGCTGGCAGGTTTGGCCTGTTCAAAAGGTTCGAAAATGATTTTTTGTGCATCCGGATGAATACCGATACCCGTGTCTTCAATCGATATTTCCAGCCAATCTCGCATAGTCGCATCAGAGAAATGCGCATTCGTAAGCTCATCCGTTTTTTTCTGCTGGGCAGTTATGGCAACAGTCCCGGGGCCGGTGGTGAATTTTACGGCATTCGATAACAAATTATACATGATCTGCTTTAACCGGCGCTCATCGCCGTCTATTTTAACCCCCGGCGTTTCATTATTTAACATGATCTTGAGCCGATTAGTCTCTGCTTTTTGCTGGAACACAGCAACGCTGCTATTGAGCAGTTCAGATACTTCAATGCGGGTTTCGGTCAGTTTTTCTTTGCCCGCCTCGACTTTGGAAAGATCCAGAATGTCATTGATCAACGAAAGCAAATGCCGGCTGCTTTGAAGAACGTCATGCAGATATTCTTTCTGCTGCTCATTCAGTTTACCGAAATGTTCAGTTTCCAGTATTTCCGAAAATCCGATGATATGGTTAAGGGGTGTGCGGAGTTCATGGCTCATGCTGGCCAAAAACTCGCTCTTGGCCTGGTTGGCTTTTTCCGCTTCTATTTTTGCTTTTTCCATTTCACCGGTTCGCTCTTTGATGCGGCTTTCCAGTTTGTCGTGGGCCTCCTGCATGGCTTTTTCCGCCGCGCGGCGTCTGGCGATCTCTCTATTCAGATTATCAACCGATGTTGTGGTTTCCTTTAAATTATTTGTCAACTTTCGAAATGATCCAGCCAGATGGCCGATCGTGTCATTGGTATTGATGTAATCGATCGAAGTGTCAATCTGTCCCTTGTCTGCTTCAAATGTTGCATCGCGCAGTCTGGATATCGGTTGAACCACCCTTTTGGAAATGGATTTACCCCAGATCAAGGTCAACCCGATGGCTATGATGGTCACCCCTATTACGATTTGCATATTCAGATCCATTGCCTTCTTTAAGCGCTTGTGCTGCTGCTCAATTCGATTGAAAGACTCATTATCGATATTTGCGGCAATTGATTGGATATTCTTGAATAGGGGCAGCACCTCTGCCCTGTATATTTTTCTGCTGGCGCGGAAATTTCTTTTTTCAATCGGCTTTGACAATTTGTCCACAGCGATTTGATATTTTTCGATTCTGGAGATCAGAAAATCAAGCGATGGGGTTGATTCACGGTCATTGATATCTGCCACGTTACCGGTAGAGCGCTCTGTTTCCGCAGCTATCTGGCCCTTAATTGAATTGAAGTTCTCCTTGAACTGTTTGGTGCAGTTTTGGAAACCATCTTCGGCATTCTCAATTTTCAACCGGGATTTTGTGCGCGCTGAGTCGATCAGGTCCTGAATCGATCCATCTACGCGCATGATCTGCCGAGAAATTTGAAAGGATTTTTCTAAATTTGAAAAATCGGCACCGGCAAGCTTTTCAATATCCGTTGATACATTCAAGGATCGGTATGTATTCAACGCGCCCACGATTACAAAGATACCGGCAATGCCGACATATCCCAGCATCAGCTTATGTTTGATTTTCATTCAAGCTAAACCTTTGTGAATTATATGCGGTGTCTTTTTAACGATTTTTCGGGATGCCGGATCGTCTGGCTGGCGTTGTAACCCGGAACGCCATTTTATATATCGGCTGATTTGCAGCGGGGCTTTAGAGTTAAAGGCGATCGTGATTGGTCGCCTGATAACTTTATCAAGATATGTTTTTTGATCGGGTGGGATGAAAAAATTTATAGAATAAGGTGAACGAAGCCTTGACGTCGACAGAATTTTCCGTCTAATTTTACTGAAATATCAAATCCGTCCAATAACTCAAACCAAAGGGGGACACATGCGGTTATTTGTAAAATCGATTCTATGCACACTGACCGTCGCCATCATTGCCGGTGCGGCCTATGCACAATTTTCCAAACCGGGGGATGCCATTCGCTACCGCAAGGCGGTCATGACACTGATTGTCCACGACTTCAAACAGATGGGCGCCGTGGTCCAGGGGAAAGCTGACTACGACCGGGCATCGTTTGATGAGCAGGCAAAACTGCTGCATATTCTGTCCACCCTGCCATGGGAGGCCTTCATGACACCCGGCAGCGACAAGGGTGACACCGGTTTGAAATCATCCGCCCTGCAAAACAAAAGCGCATTCATGCAGGCTGCCAAATCTTTTGAAAATGCCACCAGGGATCTCATGCTGGCGGCCGCCGGCGGCGATTTAGGCCCTGTTAAGACCGAATTTGGAAATGTTGGCGCAAGCTGTGGTGCGTGCCATAAGCAGTTCAGGAAGTGATTGGAACGGGGTGTATCGTACCTTATTGAGAGCTCAGGGTCAGTTATGTCATAATCTTTTTGTGGCTTCGCACAAAGAAGTTGAGCCCGTTGCGCCCGTTGCGCCAGTTGAGTCCGTTATAGTTATGTTTAACTGGCAAAACCGGCTCAGCCGGCTCAACTTATTATCATGTACACAACGCCTGCGGCCAGGCCCGCCAGGATGATCGCCAGCCAGGGGTTGCCCGTAGAAGCATCCGCCTGGCCGTGCCACTGTTTGACGCCGGTAATCATCGGTTTCAAAAGATTCTCTTTTTTAAAGACCAGGTGATAGAATACGGCCAATAAGTGAATCGCCACCAAAGATGCCAGTGCGATTCTATTCACCTGGTGAATATCGGTCAGCCAGTCGCTGACGTTCTTGCTCACCAGCGGATAAAGAGGGCCTTCGGTCAGAATATCATCATTGGCAAACAACCCGGTTCCGACCTGGACCAGCAGGGCCAACAGCATGGCGATGATGGACCATCCACCCAGGGGGTTATGCCCCAGGTAGGGCGCTGTTTTGCCTTTCATAAACTCAGCCGCGTAGCGTGCCACAGCAGCGGGGCCGCGCAAAAATGAGACAAATCGCGATTGCCGCCCGCCTGCAAACCCCCAGGCCAGCCGAAACAGAATCAGTACCAGAATCCCGTAACCACTCCACATGTGATACTGCATAAGGTTACCACCGAGATTGCCGGTGACAAACGATACGATAACCAGCGCCACCAGCGCCCAGTGAAACATCCGGGTGGGTAGATCCCAAACTTTCACGGATTGCGACTGGCGGTCATCAAGCGATTGCGGTTGTCTGACAGGTTTCATATGATCATCCTTAATTATGCGGCACTTTTTGTACCATTTGCGGGTCATAACCCTGTTTCTGCAGAAATTTCAGCAGTTGCCGGTAGGTCGAATCGGAAATTGACGGTTTCCGTGCCATGATCCATACATAATCCCGTTTTGTGCGGCCGATCACAGTCACAAAGTATTCCTCGTCCAGGTAGATAATTCGATATTCGGCCTTGAACGGCCAGATGAACTGCATATCCCAGACGGCATTGGATATTTTGTCCCGGATGAATCCTGTAGGACGGTAGACCTTGACGTCTCCGTCAAACCCCCCTTTATTGAAGCTAAAGGTCGTTTCAATATTTCCATTATCTGCCAGGCGATATGATTCGACAGCGTTGTAGGCCCCTTTCTCGATAAAGGTGGGGATATTGGCAATGACATACCAGTCGCCCATAAACCGGTTGATATCGACATAATTGACGGTTTCTATCGGTGGCATGGATTGACATCCCAGTAGGATTGTAAAAAGAAATGATATGGCAGCCGGTTTATAAACAAACGTTTTATTTCGCATCAAATCAGCGCTCATCCTCATGCACCCAACATTTTAAAATTCCCGCTTTCAAGCTACCCGCGCTATTTTTCCAGCCAATTGCCGGCTATCATCTCAGGCCCGGCGCCAGGGAGCAGGTTATTGGTCATGTCGTACAATACATATATGGATATGATTAGACATGATCGTTTCATCGTCAAATGGCCATGTAACCGATGGGTCGGCGATCGACGGAACAACCGCAAACGCCCCTTAATGGCAGTTTAGACCTACCAGTATACCCCCGATCGTTTATCGTTGCGAATTCTAAAATCGAGCATACAGTATAATTTAAAAGCAAACAAAAACAGATTAGAGATGATTTTAATACACTGCCTAAATCTTACTTTAACAAAGAGGTTCATCATGGCCGATAACGTTCAAGACTACTTTGAAAACGATGAGGATAGAGAAGAAGGACACGTAGATACCCGTCATCAAAACTTTGAGTGCGAAGCCCCCGATCCGAACCTTGGATGCGATTTGGGCATCGACGTTATGGGATAATTCTTTAAATTGATATGTTAAATTGATGGTTTCTAGCGCAACTGACCTGCAAACTGATAATGGCTTGATAGTATTAAATTTCACCAGACAATAACGATCACCCATTGATATATTAAGAAATCATCTAACCAAGAAGGCAGAGCCGCTAATGGCTCTGCCTTTTTTTGGTATTTTAAACAATGCCCAATCGTGAACCACCATGTTACGATGCTGTTGTTTCTTAACGTTCCCGGATGCATTCAAATCCGCCTGAGGCGGACACGCTTTCCCTGCCGATCATTCATTCCGCTATTTACAAGGCGTAGATGGCAAAGACAGGCATTCGATAGGCAAAAAGGGCCTTGACGCTCATTTAAACTGACCCGCCTTTACTCAACCGAGTTGACCCACCTATAGAATTATTCAATTCGCTCAAAGCAACCTATTTTCTTTGAAATCATAAACCAGGATCTTTTCGG
>Ga0126335_1000164_pt1 | contig 31185 bp, 16 predicted proteins | sample OlaspJWI45metaG_FD_108409 | JGI IMG/M metagenome (GOLD analysis project Ga0126335, IMG submission 108409) | Marine gutless worms symbiont microbial communities from Oahu, Hawaii - Olavius sp. 1 OAHU.JWI-45 metaG | ecosystem: Host-associated > Annelida > Digestive system > Unclassified | place... | reverse complement strand
GATTACACAACGTATATCATGAAAAATGTAACTATACTGAAACGAAATGTAACATGATTAACCTAGAGTTGTTCACGTAATTGTTTAAACAGGAAAGGATAGAAAATGTTGGAATTACGTATGGTAGAAGAAGTAAAGTGATCATAACGTCACAAGAATGGTTTCGACACGAGCGAAAGTTTTTGTACAAATGCCGTAATGTCGTAATGATAGGTATCTGACGTACAAATGTACTTAGTTACATTCTGTTAACTTTGTAATGAAATGTTCCTGATGCTGAGAAATGCAACCAAAGTTTGTGCTTTTATTGAGCCACCGTGTATTGGACACTCGTAAGGAGGCACGCATAGGCCTAACAGAAGAACTGCAAGGAAAACAGCTAACGCATCTAGGCCTACGCAGACATGCCACACACCGACACTGCGCACAGAGTAGGCTAATAGATTTATGCACATTCCTCTTTCTGTCATTAATTATTTTTCTTTAAATTACAGCCTCTGACACTGTTGACGCAAACGAGGCGTATACAGGTAGGCCTAATGCTAAATTAACAACGGCAACGCAGTTGCGTACGTGCTAACTAAGTGCATGCCTAATGACTCGTGTTCATGCGAAATATCGTTATTGATGGCGAGTATATCGCAATCAGATACAGTAGTCGGTCGGCCTCACAAGCTTGAAAACGATTCAGCTATCGATAATTCTAGGGATAGATCAGTGATCTAGTCGATTCAGTGCAGAAATTACTAGAGATAGATCAGGCACATTTTCTTCATTCGTCGACAGCAAGGTTGTGATGAGGTTGATACGGCATTAGTGGATCATCGGTGGCTGTTGCCATGTGCCAACACTAACAGCGGCACAGCACACAACAGTACTGGTAGAGTTGTTGTGTGCAACCATCCTGTTGCCGCCGAGACCAACGTTACAAATGACTAAAAAAAGTGTGTCGCTGCGTACAACATACGACAATACGGCAATACCGGTACGTGAACACTTAATGAAATGTTCGCAACAGGCTTAGTACAGTCAGCGTGTGTGGAACAACGCAAACGCTAAGTTCGATCATGCCGGATAAGAACTTTGTACAGAGTGAAAATTTCTGCTTTCCGGTAAATTACTTCTTCATAATTATGTCTTTAACGATATTTGCTGTCATTTTTCAGGACTGAAAATGGGTGCTTCCAGCACCAGGTGTTTAGGACACCTTTACCAAAAAAAAACAAAAGTAGCACACTGCGAGTGAGTTCGTCATTCGTGCCGATACAGACCTTCGAGTCGTACATTATTATGATCGGCAGGAAGATGAAAGGTGTCAGGACGATAATGAGAGTATCTTTCATTGACAAAAGCTGCCGATGCCACGATACTGGTGCCGGCGGCAGAGGCGCATCGCCGTCAGCTTTCTTCTCTGCTTCTTTTGACGCCATTTCCTAAGTAATTCAAGTGCACGTGTGTTTGCCTGCAGTACGCACACACCTCCAATGTAACGTAAACAACGGATCGCTACTTATACGACTATCGGCTTGCAGACGACGTAGACGTACACGTAGACACTGCGTTATCAAGACGCCGTAGTTGCGAACCGAGTACTCAAGTTAACAATACATTTTCGCGCTTACCAGGCCGCCTCGCACCAATAACTACAAATTCAAACAAGGCGAATGAACGACACTTTGCCCTTGTTCTTTCGCACACACCCCACGAGTCCCGGATGAGGTGTACCACGTGACCGCATTTCGTGGCTTCGGGTATCGCCAAATATGAACACGTCATTAGCTTTCTATTTGAATATCTCAACATTTAAGTAACTCACGCAAAAGACAATAAGTGCAGAATACACGGGCTTGATGCAGCTGATAAAATAATTTATAATGAATTATTCTTTATGTGAATGAAACAAATGAAATTGATGAAACATTGTCATAACGATAAACCTCCCGAAAAGTCGGTCTCTTTTCACTGCTTTCATGTGGTTGATTTATGGTTCTGCGTAGAAGCTCTTAGCCCTTTCTGAACACGCCTGTAATGAACTGCGGCATTTATTGTCCCCATTTTCACTTTTTTACATGAAAACGGGGACAATTATGCATTAGATCACTGACTATAGCAATTATGTTACATTGTCTGTCTCGTGGTCGATAACGAATGAACGAATTGTAGGCCTAATTTCAGCCTGAGCCGTAACTAGGCCTACATTTGAGTATCTTAACATGAGACTAAGGAAACCAATGTCAGTATGTTATCATGAAGACACAGACTCCTTAGCAATCAGTGGGAACATTTGTGTCGCTGTCCCTGTCCAAATAATTACCAGGGTGATGTGTTATCGTAACTCACGCCACTTGCATTTTTCCGTGGATAGGCTACACGTAGGTCGTATAGGCCTAGTCTTTGCTACTAGATCAGTAGCCTAAATAATTTCAGAGTTTGTGCAATGGTGCAACAGTGACTTGTAGACTGTGTGTGTATATTATTTGCTCATAGGCCTATGACATTGACATCTCAGGCTGAACCGAACAAAGTCTAAAGAGCTTCTTCATTTATCTTCATTCGAGAAAAATGTGGCCAGTCGTCCCAGCTAGCCACCACCGCCGTGCCCAAACATTGAACGTGTCAGCTGTGCCAAGGTCCTAGGCATTACACTCAAGTGACTCAATGATCGACTGAGTGCGACGGATCATGTAAACAACTTGCTGACGTAGTGCAGCAGTTTGCTGTACGTGATGAGAGTCCTCCGTGGTCACGGCATCTCGATTGAGTCGCTCCACGACGTGTTGCGCGCCACCATCCTCGCCAGGATCACGTACTATCTCCCTGCATGGTCTGGTCTCTGCTCAGCATCAGACCGTGCAAAACTGGACTCATTTCTAAACCGCTACAAGCGCCTTGGTTTCTGTGACAATACTGTACCCACCTTATCAGACGTTTTTAATAATGCTGATGTCTCACTATTTAAAACAATTTTGAAAAATAGTTATCATGTTCTGTACACATATTTACCAGAAAACCAGTGTCAACACTATCATCTTAGGCAACGCCCACATAACAAAGCCCTCATACCTAAAACAACTTACTTAAGTGACCGAGACTAGGCTATATCATGCGCATGCTATACAAGAACTGTTAGCCTACTGTTACACCCTGCTGCGGTACTGTTATCACCCATTGTGCTTATGTTGTTTACTATTTTAGAGACGTTTATCCTTTTATCTTTTTCATTATTCCTATGTATGCACATCATTTAGGCTTATACCCCGGTATTGTATTTTATTTCGTATATTTTTAATCTCCATAATTAATATAGCTTTGCAGTTGACAAAGTATTGTGATTAAAGAAAGTTACTACTACTAGAAGTACAGAACAATTAGCAGACAAGATGTGATCAATGCACGAGCAGAACAAGGCCGAGAGACACTAATCTGAGAGTCGAGCAATAACTCACGCCCATAAGTCCATAATTCTTCTATAAGCCTACTTATACCTAGCATGGCTGTGTTTTGTCTCATTCACAAATGTTGACAATTGCATTGAATTCAATCATCTGTCATGAGCATAACAATCTCATAGTCTTATCATATATTGCACTGCATAACTGGGATCAGGTCACACGTCATGGAAAGAGTAATTTGGAATTTATCATACATCATGATTCATAAACAACATACTTATCACACCCACCTCTCCATCTGCACAGAGTGGTCAAAGAAGTGAGAACCAGTCTCGTTTTTGCCTCTAACTTTGTCAAATCTTAACCAATTTGTCAAATTCTTTCACTAAGTGAAAGAAGAAGAAATTTCCAACGGAGTCACTTAATATATTTCGCCACAACTTAAATATGTTGCTGCAATTGGCCGTTGCCGCTGCTCACTTGTGTGTAGTTTCTGACAGTGACGGAAGTAGTTTTCTCAGCGTGACGGAAGTGGTCACGAATTTTGTTTATTCGAAGGCCTCTGAAACTGAAATTTTTACACGCGTTCGTCGTCAGTATTTGGCGTCTTTTGCTGGTCTCCATTTTGAAAATTAGCCACGATTGACAGAGTTAGATGCTGCCGAAACAGCCAATTTTCTGTATCTAAAACGGACGAACAGCGGAAACCGCCAAAACAGCAAATTGTGTGTATCTAAAAATGACCGCAACAGCCGAAACACTATAGCGCTGTGATTGGTCAGGCTAAAAATAGATTCTGCTTTTATCGCGACGAAGGAATAATTGGGCGTGGGTTAATGTCGTGTCACAACAGTAATTAGTGCAATGCAGAATCGACAGGTAAGTAGTAGACAAATTGAATGTATTGTTCTATAATGTGAAATTTGTCAACTTCTTTTTTAGTGTTAGAAATCTGAAATAACAGTGTGGTTTAATTGAGCGAAGTGATAGTTAAAAATGGCGGCGGGAGGATGTTGGAACAGCCGCTTCTAATGAGCTCCGCTCTCCGGGCTTGCGCCCGGAGTTTAGGTTTTCTAATGGGTTAGGCCTATACCTCTTAGTATTTCCCTAGACAATGTACTGAGCCACAATTACCGCATTATACCTGTTATTAAAGATATTCTGGTTTCAAAGCTGTCTGTTGATAATTTCAAGATTTCCACACAGGCTAACAGTCGAGTAGACCATAAGGAGAGAGGGTTACCCGTAACATAAGGTTTGCTAGCCTGTCTGCAGATTCATTTTCTTTGATGCCAATGTGGCTTGGTAGCCAGATAAAAGTAACACTATTAGGCCTATATTTGTTAACTAACCCCTCTACTTCCATAAGTAGATTTGGTCTGCAGTTGCTCTTACCAGATGCTATTGCTTGTAGAGAGCAGTACGAATCACTGAATAGTCTATGCTAATATCATGGTTTATGATATCAATGAACCACTGAAGAGCTGGTTTCAAAGCCGTAAGTTCTGCTGCGAATATTGTTGTTATGTTATCTGTGGTTCGTGAACTCTGGTGAACGTTTAACTCAGGAATGCAAAATGCTGCTGGGATTCCATTATCCGATGTTTAATGCATCTGTATATACGTGGACTGAACTACTGTAGCTTTCGATTTTTCTATTAACTTTTCAGTAGTAGGCCTACTGGATTTTCATGCTTGCTACTCGTGTAGCATCTGCCAAATTTGGGGGTACTCCTCCAATCCCCAACACCCCAATGACCATGCTTCGGGTGTAAGGATACCACATGCCAAATTTGGTTAAGATGCGCTGAAAACGAGGCTGTGCATAAGAAACAAATAACTGACAGATTGAGTTGTATATATATACCCGGTATTAGATGGAACCGTTTATACTATAGGCGTGGATCACCCGTGTGTCTCTCTGCTGATGGACGAACACCTGACGGAAGGGCACACGGAATAATAGCTACGTACTGCTGTCCAATGTCCAACAACAGAAAGACAATGAGCACCACCATGGTAATATCTGTACCATACTAGAACGTAGGCCAGTATAGTGTATTCTTATATACACCATGTCTCAAAAAACTGTGCAAAATTTTTTTGTCAGAACTTCGTCAAATTTCCATCAATTTTGATAATTTTTGCAGAAAGATGACACAGAGGCTAAAATTGTGCAAGGTATAGGCCTACTCGTTTTCCACTACACCAATTCGCGTCACCGCACTACCGTGTTAAACGAAGATGTTCCCAATTGTTACACAACGCTGACAGCTGTTATCTGCAATAAACATTCTAACGATTTAATTAGCACACAGTAAATTAAAATGTGGTACATTTAGCAGAATTATAACTGCACATAGCAGTTCGGTTCAAAATTGTCAGAATTTATGATCGAAGTGTGCCCCGCGTACACGGACACAAGCGCTTAGACAACGACGCCACTAGCTGATAGCGGCATCAACGATCGACTAGTCAAACTGCGCCCACTCATCGATCAGACGTGTTTTTGGAGCGGTAAACTTTCTCCTGCGGAACACCTCAGACACTGTAGTCGACCGGTCTGGCGAATTCGGCGGCCACAGTGTCGGATGTATGAAGTCGGGCTTCTGTCGCTACAGGAAAGTGATGGTGTCGCGTGCTCGATGTGCGGGGACGCCGTCCTGTTGAAACACAAAAAACTCGTCCTGGGATAACCGGCGTATGTCTGGCAGTAACTTCTGTCCCAGTACGTTGATGCGATAGTATTCTCCATTCACTTTGACTTCCGGCTCGACAAAATGGATAGCAGTACGGCCGAGCCTCGAGACGCCGACCGACACCATGACTGACTTGCTAAAGGTCGGTCTCGTTCGAAGCAGTCAGTTTTCGTCGACGTCCTGCTTTCTGGTACCCGAACGGACGTAAAGAACATTGTCAAATAATTATGTACGAATCGCCTAAAAATCGAATCACGTGGCGCCCTCTATCGAATTGATGCAAATGTGAGCAATCTAATACTAATAATTCCAGCGCTGTGTAAGAATTTGGAACGTCTGCGTTTAACACGGTAGTGTGGTGACGCGAATTAGACAATGTGGAAAACGAATGCACCTCGCATAATTTTAGCTTCTTTGTCATCTTTCTGCCCCAAATTATTAAAATTGGTGGAAATCTGACGAAGTTCTGACAAAAACAATTTTGCAGTTTTTTGAGACACGGTAAGCTTACATCGCACTACGTCTATCGCGTTCACACAACACACACAATATAATTAAAGAGAACGATTCCAATCCGACGACTGTACAATCTTAAGTTTGCAAGTTGAATGCTGTCAGAGTCAGAGTGTGCCTAGGACATGACTCTATATTATATAATACTAAATCAAACAAGTGTCTACGATAGCTATTAGCTAGGCTACCTACATGTATATGAGCAAATTACCAGGCTGCGACAAGGAATAGGCTATTATCTCATAGCGCACTCGTAAACGTGCAAAATCGTATCGAATTCGTTCTGTCATGTGTCCACGGCTTTATTTTGTACAAATCGTCAAAATACTATGTGTATGCTACAATAGACAACGGTAATATTCATAGACCTACAGCGACTAGTCCGTCAGCAGTTGTGCTTAACAACGGAGTCGTTCCATTTACTACAGTGGCGTTTGTCACTGCAGGACGGAGAACGCTATCGACGTTCAGTGCCCACGCCGGAAACTCCTCCATTTCGAAGAAGGTATAGCCCCAAGTGTTGATTGCCAGCAACAGAAAGGAGATATGCACCACCGTCGTAATTGAACCCACCTTTAGCTGCACAGTAAAACACAACATCGTTTTATGATGACAGAACAACTGAACAAATGGCTATTTCCAATTCTATAGACAACTAACGTTAATTCTCGTTAAAACGCATTCGCCCATTGTTTGAACTGCTTTGTGGCTCAATTGACTACACTGACTACCGAGTATACGGACTTTCTTCACAGCACCACACAGTGGAACTCACTGCAGCTGCTGCGTGATCATCATACCCCCACATAAGCCTAATTTGTTACAATAGAAAAAAGCGTAGCTTATAGAAAACAATTAAAAATTACGTGTACATAAAAATATTTTTTTAAATGTGTCGACTTTGATGGTGGCAAAATCTGCCATGTTGTGGACGTTTCTATTGTGAAGAGTTCCCAGCAAAAAACTACATGCTAATGTTTTATGTCTTTACTATCATCATATCTTATATATCGGAGTAAATATCAGTGCATCAGTAAATGCCTACACTCACTGACTGCTATATTTTACCAGTCCTAATATAAGTTGGCCAATACAATTTGGGAAACTGGACCGTCAGCGAACAATTCTTCGAATAGGGGCCTACACTGCTTATTTTGCGATGCTGCAATGATTCTCTGAATGCGCAACGAACACCGATCAGTAACATTGTCACTCATTGTATGCAAATATTTGACTGTGACAATATTGAGAGTATATACTGAAAAGGCGTACGGAATTCATGCGGAAATTTACCGAGGGCGTCTTCGGTGATGTCTTTGGTTAAGACTTTGACGAACGTGTTGCGTATTTTGAGTTGGACTATGTTTATTAGTATATTTCTATCCTTATTTTGTATATTACTGTTTACATTTATGTTCTCTGCCAGTGTGTATTCTGGTGAATAAAGCTGTATATATAATTATTGTACTCTATAGTTCAGGTGTGCTGTACATTCAATGTTGTTTAGATACATATTGTGCATGTTAATTACGTCATTTGTGCTATTCTGGCGATAGCGTGTGGGACTTACGTACTTTGCATTTGTATACTTAACACGATCCGCAGATTTAGGCCTATTCAATGCCCTGAACACGGCCCGTGAACAGGGTGCATGGTGTGAACTGCTCACATGCATGCATGGGCAGGTTGCAAACCGTAAGAAAACGACAGTGCGTTACCATGTCAGAGACTTTGATGTCGCCGTAGGCGTAGACGATGGCATTGCAAGGAGTCGAGACAGGAAGCAAATAGGAGACATTGACAGCTATTGCGACCGGAAACATGAGGTAAAGCGGATTGATGTGAACGCCGTTCGCCTGGTAACATCACAGGACAAAAATGCAGCTAGAGAAAGAGACAGGTCTGGTTCACGGTTATGGTCACAGAAACTCACAGCAGCAACAAAATTCAATTCCTGAGAAAATATAAGGTTTTACTGAGAAAAAACGACCCTGGAAAATATGAACAGTTTGGCGTTTGATGTCTGTTGTCGATGTACATATTGTATGATGTGACTTGTAAGTAGCCTTTGGCCCTTTGTTGTTTAATAAATTGATTGATTGATTGATGTTAATGACTATGTCATGCACCTATATCCTATCATAGTAATAGGCGCATATAAATCTACGTTGATGATGATGATGATGTTCTGAATCGAACGACTACTAATCTTAATTCCCACCCATGTGACAGGCATAATTTACTAAACCTGCAGAATATAACTGAATACACTGCAGAAAACCAGTGGCGATTTGCTTCTTTTCGCTGGTATAAAATATTAATACTTAATGCTAGACTTATCGCGCTGAAATGCAACAGCCGAGAGTGAGTTACCAGTTCGGCGACAATCGGTAAGAAGAGCGTTGCGGACGCGACGTTGCTTGAGAAGCACGTGATGCACTGACTCATGAGGATGACCAGGAATACGATAACTGCTGATGGTAGTGTCCGAAATGACGACAAGAAGGCAGCAATTGACGTACCCAGATGTGACACCTATATTGTAGTATGGCGACAATTGCAAGAAGCCAACATTTATACAACTAATATACAGTGTATCTGCTGCGTTAAGAAAATAAGTAGATCTAAGTGAGTGAATTTGTGTTTATGCAACAATCCTGAAACTGAGACGTTTGTGTGCAATGAGGCGAATTTCACGAGAATTTCACTAGGTGTAACTGTTGCAAGTAAGAAAAAAAATCTGTGGCTGAAATGGGCCGAAATTGATGTAGCATATGCATAATTCGAACTTCGAAGTATGCACGTCACAGCCAAAACAAAGGTATAAGGTTATAGTATTTCATGGCACATGACCTATCATACAGCACTTTGTTGATAAAAGAACTCGGTAGTACATCAGAGTGAGTGGCTCGAAGTAATCAAAGACAAATTCAGCGACAACTCACTTTGACAGCGTCAGCAATGGCGAATCCTCCACCAAGCAGCATGATGACACCCCACTGCATTTTGGCGTGAACTGTCTGCCAGTCCAGCAGCGGCAGCGCTGGCTCCGGCGGCGTCCGGTCTATACAGTACGGTATACATGTCATTGTTAGCATTACAAATATTGAAGTTGTATAGTAACCGTAACAATAACATACGTGCTGTAATCACTAATCCTTATAACAAGAACGAAGGTGAAATTGCATTCCAAAATCATTAATTCAATTAACATACACTACATTACTTGGTTATAAGAAATACTGAATTTTATTCTGAATTTCAGAATTTGTGTTTGAGAATACTAGTTCCTATAGGCCAACTCAGCCTTCCATCCCTACGGGGTCGGTAAATGAGGACCAGCTTCATCTGGACAGGCAAAGGCAGATAGATGGATGTGCAGGTGAAACTGTGAAATCCCTCGATAATGCGTGCCATACCTGAACGCTTCTCAGTGAGGTTCCTTTATATCAAGTGTGTAATCTTTACCTTTCTTACAAACGCGGCCTAGACAGACTGTATTCACGGGGTGCGCGCCGTGGCCCATTTCTTGTCTCGTTCTTTGTACGGCTATATGTTGGACCATCGCAAAAACCGACCGAAAAGTTGCCAGTAACAAATTCATCAAATCTATGAAGTCGCTTTGAGACTAAACTGTTATAGTTATGAAGCTAAGTAACGATAGGCTACTTGTTCACACATTCACACCATGTCGTAATAAATTGCTACCATTAAGCCTCAAATGAACTGATAAATATGATCAATATAACACTGAATTATATACCAAGTAGGCCTAGTTCATTTATTAACTATAGAAGAAACATAGGCCTGCACAACGAATAATGCATTTATGGGCGCTAAACGACAGGTTCATTCCAGGAGTTCAAACAGCAAACCGTTTGGCTGTCGAAAACAGAGGTAGTTGGGTTTTCTTGAAGGTAGAATGAACAGAGCCATACTGATTGTGACCGCACACACTGAGTCCGTCACATAACTGAAACACACACAACACTCAGTAATACCATAGCCAAGTTGTAGGCCTACTGCTCACGTAGTTTATATAATTACGTTTAAAATTTTAAAATAATAAAGTTAAAAAGTCTGTAAGACTTCGAAATAAATTCGAAACTTTTTGAAATGACAAATTGACACCGGTAAACGGTATATGAGGTTCGTACTTGTGATCCATCAAATCATCCCATCCAGGAACAAACTGCGGATTCTTGGTGACCCACATAGCAGCCAGCAGGAGAAATAGGGCCAACACCCAGGCTTCCGGCCACCTGCATCACAGACAGAACGTCATTGCTTACTTCACAGCAATCCGGAACAGAGCAACTTGAATTGTTATTAGCTGGCCCACGAGAATGGGCGCCAGCTACTGTAACGATACTAGTTCTCCCTCCCCTCAGACTGTGTGTCACAAGCGAATATCTCCAAAACTATTAAACTTAAAAAGGAAATCGGGGTTTCTGATTCAAAATTTGCCATCAAATTCGCGACCAGGAGTATAGTTCTGCCATTTTGAGCCATCGTCCCGCCCCGTCGGAAACGGTATTTTGTTTAATATTGCGTACAGACCAAGCACGGTTGTCGCGGTTGTACACACAGTTGTACTCGTATAAAAAGTGAAGTAAACTGGCGTCACAACGGAAGTTACAGTTACAGTTACAGAGTTTCACTCTTAAACAATTGTTCTCAGAGGAATCATGCAGTGTTGTAGGCTTGTCGGAAGAGATGAGTTTTCAGCAAGACCTTGCCATATCAAAGTAAAACAATGATGTCATTTTATAAAAATCAACGGACTGAGCTTTCAATTTATCACAAATGTACAAACTCTTATGACAAGCACTTTTTATAAATGTTGTTAATCAAAGCATTCTACAGACGTTATTGGCCCGAGCTTGGCATATTCCCTCCGGATAACTGCGTTTGCAGAGTGTTCACCGTGTTCTTCCTCTTTCAGTTCCGGAAAGAAGGCCTTTCTGCACAAAAACAGTTTTAAAAATTTATTGATGCGTATTAACGCGCACATGAAACTGTGTTTGTCGCACTTGCTAATAAGCATGACAATTAGATTGTGGTCGATGATCTCGTGGCGTTGTTATCTATCAATCTGTCAGTCATATCAAGTGCAGGTTATAATATGGTCTACAAGTGGATCATACGAGTGTAATGAGTATAATGCACTGTAGACAGGTTATGACCGACTTATTGCATGCTGCGACAAACGTCTGTCGGTCGGTCTGTAGCAGCGAAGAGAACGGTGTGAAGAGTGATTGTTGGTCACCGACGACGGTGGTCGCGTCGCACTTTGTCTGGACTGAGTGTATCTATGCACTTCAGACACTGTGTTGAAAGATAGGCGTCGAAAGTAAAACTTTCAACACCAATAAATGACATATATGTCATAAATTTGACATATTATTTTCAGAAAAAGCGATGACATGAAAATAGGTCGACCTTGGTCCGACCAAAACGCAGACGAGCAGGAACCATCCAGTGACGAGAGCGAGTATCATGTACGGAAATGCGAAGACAAAGAACGAGAAGAAGTTGACTTTGGTCTCTGATCCGTAGATTCTACACTCAACAACATTCTCTATTTAGACATGCATTTTGCCATCAACGTGTGTCTACGTTCACTGGAAATACGTTAATTATACTATTATACTTATCTTTTCCCCTAAATTCTTGCCTTTACCCACAACGTTTACTAAGTTATCATCTATCAGACTGTAGTGTTATCACACAAAGCTGGAGAAGTAGTCGTCTTCTGTAAACAAAAACAGATTCAGGATTTGCATTTCTTACTATTTCACTCTCTATGAAACTGCTATCACGAACTTTTAGATTTTTACGCCAATTTTAACTCTTTAAACGTTAATATTTGATTCTTTAACGTTTAATATTGCTACATGAATATTTATGCGGTAAATTTTGCCAGTTTGGCTACACTTCAGATTAGATATTATGTTTACAGTAGCAGCCAGCTTTTTGTGTTAGCAAACATTTCGTCGACTACATAGAGTAGGCTATATGTATTTTGTTAGTGCTTACACTGAAGATATTATCATCTTCATTTCTCCTGATGGTTCCAGTGAGTGATGCAACTTACGACTCAAGCTGGCCCTTCAGCACGATGTTAGGTCCACTGCCAATGATGGTGCCGCAGCCGCCAATCGATGCCGAGTATGACACTCCAAGCTTCAGCGCACAAGCAAAACATCGAAATTCGTCGTCTTCTGTCTTACAGACGCGCGCCCACTCCTTGTCGTCCGGAACGTTTGGAGGCGTCGCTTCGTCGTTCCTGTGAATCGCAGCACAACTTCAGCTGATATAAGAGTTATTATATGCCAATCTATTAGATCAACACAGCGCAACGTCAGCGTCTATCGACAGATTATTATGCCAAAAAGATTTTGAGTTCTATTAGGGCTATTAGGCAGCATCTCATTCTCAAGTATTTAATGCGAACAATCGTGATCGATGATCCCGTAACGTGACTATCTGTCAGCAAATCTGTCTGTCACGCGGGCTACTGTTCCTACTCATTCGGCAGATGGCGCTACTCGATGCGGCCAATTACTGTAGCCACTTGCTACTTTGCGCGTGCGCAAAGTCAAGAACTTACTCACGTTTCTGTGTGTGTTTGTATGTCAGACGATAACTTTCAAAAAATCGACCAAAAAGTTCATTTTTGGTGTTCAGGTACACTTCAGACACTTTAGGCCAAGATCAAGGTCATCGGGTCAAGGTCAAGGTCACGGCGGCAAAATGCAAAACACAGTCATTTCAGCATGCACAGAGTTACATTTACCTCTTTTTGTAAATGTGTTCTAGTTAGACTGACAAAAAAGATGACTGCTTACTCGGCACTGGAAGACAGTTTTTTGGTGCCATCCAGCTCGATAACTGTACTACCGGCCGACTTGTCGCCTGCATCAGCATCTGCCGACTTTTGATTTCTATCCACCGGCGACTTCATCTCTATTTCAACTGAACACACACCGCACATAGGCCCTCTCATCATTTTAGTGAATTTAAATCTGGTTAGCAGCATACATAATCTAAATTGCCGTACTCTCATCAACCATGACCCCTTCACTCTTTCACTCCAGGCTTAAAACTTTCTTTTTCTGCAAATCTTTCCCATCATAGCCTACCTTCTCCCGGACTGACTCCACGGATTCCTCGGACTGTTTACCATACTTCTGAGCATATCCGTTTTTACCCTTTAGTCTTCCTGTTCTCCACTGTTATTCTTCCTGGTTTACTTTTATCTTACTCGTGTAGGCTTTTTGATCGCATGTCAAATAACATCTCTTTTTCATATCGTATAGGCTTCTGTAGTTGAATGCTATATAAATTGACATACTAACTCGAACTTAGTATCCAGATTCCAGACCGCTAGATTAGCGTTTCGGCGGCACCGGTCTGTTTCTTATTGTGTTAGTGTGTTGATGGCAGTTGTGCAGAGCATTCAACTGTAGAATCTTATACGGTCATTATCTGCCAACAGTCATACTTATTCTTTTTGGTATTCCATCACCCATTTACTCTTTCATTCTAGGCTTAATACCTTCCTTTTCTGCAAATACTTCCCACCAGCCTTTCCTTTTCTTTCTTTCAGGTTTCATTACATGATTCCCCCAGACTGCTAACTGTTTACTTCTAGCATATCCATCTTTACTTTTTAATTTTTTCTCTGTTTTACACTTTTTAGTTGTCGTTTCCGTGCGGTAGATCAAGCTGACTCATGTCGGCTGTTGAGTGCACGTTAAAATAGCATATCGTATCGTATCGTACAATTGCGTCACTTCGTCGTAGTCTGTCTTCTTCGAGTTTTCAATATCTTTTCTCTAAAATAATTTAAAATGCATATGTCATTTATAAAAATACAGCAAAGATCTAAATAGTAAGTGGTATGCGTACATCGTTTCTTGCTGCGCAGATCTCGGAGAAGCATGCGGTGGTCGTTGAGTGCCGTGAGCACAGCTGCAGCGATTGGTATCATCATTGCTGTTGTAGGGATGTTGGCAAGCCACATCGACAGAAACCCGGTTACACCCATAAACCCGAACGTTATCCTGAATATACACGGGCAACTCTTCAATAATACTACGAAACAGAAATTTAAAACTAAAGTCCTTAAAACATTTATGAATCTCTCACTGAACACTGCAGAAATGACAATAGAATATGGTATTTTCATCATAGTTTACTTTTCCACATCGTGTAAAATATACGAGTATATAATATTGCATTAACTATATTGTGTATTTATGCCGTAATTTATTCTACCATTGCTTCATAATAATATGATTAGTCGACCCGAAGAGATCCCAGTAGGTCTAATATAGCGAAACTTAGGTCTATTATAGGGCCTACAAATTACGAGAAATTATACATGTATTTTTGTATCCCCGTGCAAAAGCCACTCTACACTCGAAATGTAGACCACTGAGCACCTACAAAGCATTTATACACTGTTAACTGTTATCTCGCTTATTTGCTTGTTAAACTAATTGTCACGTGAAGTCCGACCTGAAGAAACACAAAAGCAAAGTAGGTCTACTTAAGTACTGATATTATTTTATGGACACACTGCGTCTAGAAAACGAAACCATTTAATAGTTTTTTTCTGAACGCACTAGAATGCTACAATGCTGAGCACTGAGGGCTTCGTCACATCTGCCTTGCGACCACGTTGGGATTGTGTGCAACCAAGTAAACAGACAAATCTGAGATAATTTTAACCTTACAACCTTACATCGTGCAACTAGTCTTAGTGGTCGCGGGCAGTTTCACGATCAAAAAATCAGCAGCGGAAGTTCTTCGGTCATGCTCATAAACCTGTCACAGCGGTTAAAAATCTCAGAAGGTTGCATATGGATCTTACACAATCGTTCGACGAAAGACCAATCAGGGGCTGTCTCGGACGGTCGTGGGTGATGGCACTCCGCAGTCATACGACGCGAGACCAGTCGTACGACCGATTACGACTGTTGCAACTAACTATGACTTCTAGAGACCATTTGCATGTACAGCAAACAGGTTATTAACGATGTAGGTATCTTGATGGAATAAACTATGAAAATCAGTACATATGACGCATAGGCCTAAATATTTACCAAGCGGGCTTGGATCCGACTGACATGAGTACGCGCAGTGCGACGCGCTTGTGAAGTCCCCATTTCTCGATCGAAATGGCAACCATCAGACCACCCAGGAACAGGAAGTTGGCATCCTAAATGTCAATATACCGTCAAACTGTGATTAATTTACATATTCAATGTGATTCACATATCTTGCAACTATATAATTTTACGGCACATTTATCGATAATGTCACGAGAAAATGTCAGTTATTTGATTGATTGCATAACTGGTGCTATTACTCTGCTCTGACACTTACACGACTGATTATGTGAAATTCATGCAGATGCAGTCTGCACTGCCCATATTTCAAGCTAAAAGTCAGATGAAAAAGTGAACCCACAAATAGACATAGAGAGAGAATAAGATAAGACGTGGAACCAAAGACAGAAACGAACTCTTACTTTCAAATAGTTTTTGCAGATATCTCGAGAATCCATGACACCCAGCCATGTCATGAATATTACGGGTAATATTGCGGTTACTGCCAGCGGTAGGCATTCCGTCATCCAGAAAATGGCGACGACAGCTATGCTGTACGCACATTTTCCTTGCTGAAAAACAGTCATAAACTATACAATAGAACATGTTCGTTAGATGTCCTACAAATATTTTCATAATTAATAACATAGCACTGTCTAAAAGAACTCGCGTCTTTTAGCAACGCATTTTAGTCTACACCGTGGGCCATAAAAAACGTGCCACTTTGTTTTCCGCCATAACTCCGACGTTTATTTGTCAATTTTTACACTTTTTGTAACAATGAATACAGGAAGGAATCTTATAAATCTGAATCTTATAAAAATTTACCACTCACCTTAACTATGTCTTTACTCTACCTTGTAAAACAAGAAACAACACAAAACAGCACATATTGACGTCAGTGTTCACTGTGTTTTATTACACAACGGTGAATACCAGTTAGCGAGTAAGTTCAAATGTTTATTACAGGCTGTGCTCAAAATGTCCGCCTCTTGCTCTGATGCAGGCTGTCAGTCGACGGCGCCATTGATCAATGGCAGTGTCAACAATGTGCTGTTCCAGATCCTTCCAGACGGATACCAGACGCTGCCGAAGTTCATCAGTGTTCTGAATCCGCTGTTGATATATGCGCTCTTCCACAACCGACCAGATAGAATAATCGACTGGATTTAAGTCCGGTGAATTAGGCGGCCCCATCTCTGGTTCGATGAAGTCGGGAGTCATACGAGACAGCAGCTCGATTGTTTCACGAGCCCGATGCGCGGGAGCAGAATCTTGCTGAAATATGAATGTTACTCCTGAAACGTGGCGCATCGCTGGCAACAAATGCTGTATCATCAAGCGTGCGTCTTTTCCAATTCTTGTTGGGAAATTCTTTTATCAGTCGTCTGGAAGAAAATCCTTTACATTCCCACAGATTTTTAATCAAATGTTTTTTGTCTTCAAAATTCAACATAATTGTTTAATTGTAACAAACAACTCAAGTAAAGTTTTGTGACGCGCAGTGTGACGCAGTTATGACGTCACCTAGTCGTTAAGTTTTCCCCTCTTTCCAGCGGTGCAAAAAGTTTAAAAATCTGTCAACAAGTGTCAGAGTTATAGTCAAAAGCAAAGTGGCACGTTTTTTATGGCCCACGGTGATATTTCGTAAATGTGAGCAAACGGATCGATAGTCAGATTCAAATATAACTGAATTTAGTTGTCATGTGAAAACGAGAAACAAATACATAAACGATAAACCAACCAAAAACAAAATTTCATAAACAGAGAGGACTAAAGATAATCAGCAAAACACGTTGTATAAAGATCAAAGTCGAAACTATAGGGGCACATTGAGCAGGCTGCCACGTTTACAGATTATTGCTTTCAGACTTTGTTCGACAGGCAACTCTGCACAACGAGAAAGTTCAAAAGTTTTGACATTTTGACACTACGACAACTCGCAGAAGCACGTGCGCTTTGGCAGACATGCGCGTGACAGACTATAGAAGAATAAGAAGAAAATTTATTTGCCAAAAGGCTGGTTGCCAGAAAGGGCTTCAATACAGAATAGACAATACAAAAATATACCAAATATACACAAACATTACGTGCTGAAACAACTGAATCAAAGTCTAGTGTCTGAGCGTGAGTGAGCAGTTTCTTAACGGCACATCAGCACATAGAAGGCCATTTCAGTGTCTAAGCACTAACAATAATACAGTACACAATTCACAGTTGCCGAATATTACTTATTTTTTATAGGAATGGTCTAGAATTTCAGTTTGAACACGAAGTAAAAACCAAACAAGTTTTTTGCGTGTCGAGGGCAACATTTTCAGACGTATGCATAAATAATCTTGCATAATTTGTTTTGTTAAATAATAAAAATTTATTACAGATAATCAGCAAAACACGTATTGTGTTCTACTATTAGTTTATTTTGCCAGCTGAGCTAAAACTGATTGCAAGTGCAATATTATTTTCTCATATAAAAGTGACAAAATCTGAATACACAAAGCTGACAGTTTTGAGTACGTGCGATCCTCCCACAGGAGGCGGCCACAATAAGCGTTACCATTTACTTCACGTAGGATGCATGTGCCCACAAGAAATGAACCTTCTAAAGCTAAGCATCTTTTCGGGCAGCACCTATCCACAGGTCTATACGGCAAACGATTAACATTGCATTAACTGGCCTACCGGCGTGGGATACGCGACGATGAGAGGAAGGAAGACGAGCGGCGTGATGATGATGATGAGAGTGTTCTTGATAGCCAGCAACTGTCGATACCACGGCACTTCAGTGGACTGTTCCTTGTCCGTCGTCCCTGCCCTCTCTGTCGACGTCATCGTGTCACACACACAAACTGCGCAATAAAGAAGTGACTTCGGTGCTTGCTTTGATGTTAGTTATTATTTAGTAGTATACACGTATATAATACAGTCGACGACGTTGCACAACAGTGGTACGAATGAAGTGTCACTGAATCGGCTGATTAACTCATGCACTGGTCGAAGAACAAACAAACAAACACGCTGTCGTGGGACGTTCACTGATCAGCACGATCGCTACACGCTCTCTCACTCACTCACAGTGCTGGCTTTTATCAGTGTCATCGTCGTCGTCTCAGTCGTTTAGACAACAGTACTGGCCTCACTGTAGGTCAAAAGTCACGGTACCCTTATTTCTCTCCCTTTGAGTTTTCTTCTCGACGTAAACTTAAAAGCTTCAAATCTAGCTAGGGAGTTTGGGACAGCGCCATTAATTCCCTAAGCTGGGCTTCGTTTAAGACCAAGCGGAATTTGGTGCATTTTAGATATCAAATGAGTTTTTCATTCATGTCTCATTTAATTTAAATCAAACGTTTGGTAAAAATGATTTCTATGACGTTCGCAAACATGTATAACCCAACTTCGGTGCAAATATAATAGACCTTGAAATGTAAAAATGTATGGTACCTCCATCCATTCGAAAAAGTGAGGGCATGCGTACCCTTGTGGCCTGTACTTCTCGTTCACTTCCAAGCTTGCCTGAGAGAAAAGCTGAGCTGTAATAAAACACTAAGCCTTGTTGTAGGCTACTTTGACTAGAGAGGCACTTGACTGCGGTGTATAGCTCTGAACGTTATACATTCACTCAACGAGTTGGCTTCGCCGAATCATGATGACCTGTTGGCGTATTCAGCTCGAGTTCAGAGGTCGATTCAATGTGAGTAAAAGTAAAAACGTCAAAGTTGACTTCAGTTCAGCTTCGAACTTGATCGACGATTAGCCTTCTAACTAATGTCTACAAAATAATTGACCCTTACAGTGTCTCGTCGTATATTTCCGTAAATTACTTCTTTAACAAATAAGATGTATTGCCACTTATAGCCGCCGGCTCGGGGCGCTCCAAAACATATGACGTCAAAAATCGCAGTACGTTATCACGGCAACAACACGACACTCTAATTAACGACAATCGTTCGTAGTCACTAAATTCACATCAACAGGCATTAACAATTACTGCCTCGACTACAGACAGCGAAACCAACTCCACTGCCTGAAGTCGTTCAAAAGGTATCATAACCATTAGCCACAGATTTTTGGTGGATCTCGTTTTCATGTCACGACCTTGACATTCGACCTTATGACCTTCAACGTTTGTAGTGCATCGGCTGTCACGTGACCAAACCATGCACACGTTGCCAGCCCCCTAAAACTTTTTAGGGCATAACCGCCATAATCGCCATCACAAAGACTTCGGTTATGCCCCTTCCACCTAGTTTGTAGTTGCAGATAGTACTCTTCGCAGGGAGTAAACGCACCGAATTTGAAGTTTCTAGCTTCAAACGTTGCAAAGAAAATGAAAAATTTGCAAAATTTAAAAGGTCATAGTAACTTAGATACCGAAAATGGGCCACGTCCCCCTTAACCTAGTTTTTGCAAGCGGTCAAAAGAGTCGCTGCGCACACCAAATTTGAAGTCTCTAGCTGTAGCCATTTCGGAAAGACGGACGAAATTCCAAAATTTAAAAGTGGGTCAAAGCAATTTAAATTATATTCCCCGTTGACCTGCTTTTCTACCGCTTATTTTCTACTTACAATCTATCTACGTGCAAAATTTAAATCCCACAGTTTAGCCGTTCGAGAATATTAACAGGGGTCCGTACATTTTAAATCTAGGTTACTTAAACTGTGTCATGTCCCCTTTGACTTAGTTTTTGCATGCCGTCAAAGGTGCTCCTCGTCGTCGATGTGCGTACCAAATTTGTTGGCTCTAGGTTTAGCCGTTTCAAAGATATCGGGGCCCGTATATTAAAAATTTGGGCGCCGCCGCCGTCTTGAATTCGACCCTAGGTGAGTTTTGACAATTCCCTATCTTCCACGGAGCCAAAGAGTACGATCTTGTGAAATTTGAACGCAATGCACGTGCGACTAAGTTAGAGCCGGTGTAACCGTTTTTCTAATTGTCGCATTTTAGGGGCCCTGATTGGGCAAATATATCTCAAGAGTTGGGGAAGGCTAGCTGCACCATGTTTGCGGCAGATCGACTCTATACGCTATTGTTTTAAATTTTTGATTTTTTGTTTCATTTTAAAATCAGAGCGCTCGGAATGGGAGGCCGGTCGAAAACCGGGGCAAAATTTCGCACTTTTTGATCCCTTGTGAAAAATAGGGAGGGCTAGTGGAGAAGTCTGTAGAGATTATTCGTGCCATATCTCTGTTGATATACTTTTTACCCGGTGACAATCGGCGGTTTGCTCACATTAAGTGCGGTTGACTAAAAAGAACAAGAAGAATCACGGGTAAAATATATAGTTTCTCGCAACTTTGTTGCCGGCGGCTAAAAATGTGGCAATTAAGATGTATTGCCACTTATAGCCGCCGGCTCTAAGCGCCCCAAAACACACGACGTACTAAATCGCAGTACGCCAGCACGGCAGCAACACGACACCACTAATTGACGACAATCGTTCGTAGTGACTGAATTCATATCAACATGCATCAGCAACTACTGCCTCTACTGCAGACAACGAAACCAACTCCACTGCCCGAAGTTTCTCACAAGGTATCATAAACATTAAGCACGTGCTCATGCGCTATGATGCGCGGTGAAGTGTGACTCACTGATACGCCATAATATTACTTACTTAACTTGTGATGGATCTCGTTTGTATGTCATGACCTTAACTTTGACCTTATGACCTTCAACGTTTTTAGCGCATCGCCTGTCACATGACCAAACCATGCACACGTCGCTAGCTTCTAAAACTTTCTTTAGGCCATAACCGCCATAATCACCATCCCGAAATTTAACGACAGGTCACATGACTTAGGTTATGCCCCTTTGACCAAGTTTTGTAGTTGGAGATAGTACTCTTCGCACCAAATTCGAAGTCTCTAGCTTCAGCCGTTGCTGAAATCTTGAAAATTTGCGAAATTTGAATGTAGGTCGCGTGACTTAGATTATGTCCTACTTTTGTATTGCTTATTTTCCACTCCTTACAGTCTATCTACATACTAAATTTGAAGCCAATAGCTGTAGCTGTTTTAGAGTTATTCACAGCGGTCCACAAATACAAAATGTAGCCACATGATCTAGTTTTCGACCACTGTGATCTGTTTTGCGCTAGTTGATAGTACTCTATGTGAGTAATGTGCACACTGAATATGAAGTCTGTAGCTGTAGCAGTTTTGGAAATATATACGAAATTTCAAAATTAAAAAGTAGCTGATGTGACCTAGATTATAACCCCATTGACCTACTTTTGTATTGCTTATCTTTCACTGCTTACTGTCTTTCTACACGCTAAATTAGGAGCTTCTAGCTTTAGCCGTTCGAGCGATATTCACTGTGGTCCGTAAATTTAAAATCTAGGTCACCAGAACTGGATCACGTCCCCTTTTACCTAGTTTCTTCATGTCATCAAAATTACTCCTCGTAGTCGATGAGCACACCAAATTTGAAGCCTGTAGCTGTAGCCATTCCAGAAAGATGGACAAAATTCCAAAATTAAAAAGTAGGTCAAGGTTACCTAGATTATGACCCCTTTTGACCTACTTTTGTACCGCTTATTTTCTCCTCCTTACAATCTATCTACCTGCTAAATTTGAAGCCTATAGGGGTTCGGAACTTTAAGTTCCTGGTCACGTAAACTAGGCCACGCCTTCTTTGACCTAGTTTTTGTATGCCGTTTAAATCACACCTCGTGATCGATGCGCACACCTAATTTGAAATCTCTAGCTTTAGCCTTTCCAAAAATATCGCGGTCCGTACATTGAAAATTTGGGAGTCGTCCGCCATATTGGATTCGACCATAAGTGGGTTTTCACAATTCCGCCTCTTTCGCGGAGCCACGGAGTACCACGAACTCACATCGAATGCTCGACCTCTTGTGCCGTAAGCCACGACGCTAGCCCACTACACCACCGAGTCACCCTAACATGAACACTGAACCGGCAATCATCACAGACACCTTGGAACCCTTTTACCTGTTTAAGAAGTTATTCTGAAAGCATGTGCACTAGCAATCGTGACACAAATTATATTCGATACTCTCGTAAACTGAACGTATGATCGTCATAAACAGCGCGCATCGTGTTCACCGACTTGGGAAGTAAGCGTCTTACATCACACGCTGACAGTCAGCCAAGGTTGTGACTAAGTCGGCTGCGAATTAAAGTGCGCAAATCGTCATCGGTTGTAATTACTAATTAGTCCGTATCCTGGACAGTAAATACAGATTCACTGCATATTGCCCATGGCAAGTAACGAGTTCAGATGCTGTTAGACGCAATAATGCCCAGTTCGCACCTGCCGGCCACGCACACGACCACACCGAGTCACTGTTACGGTACTAAAGTTACAACCGAGATCGCGGGGAATGACTGCTGCTGGCAGCTGCCGTACCGCGGTCGAAATACGTGTACATTAGCAGAACGCAGTCGACCAGAATAACGCGATTAGTGGCGACCGGCGACACAGTAACCGACACAAATATCAATCAGCAGCCAGGAGCACCAACAACACGGCACGACGAGCATGGTTTCGATCGCTGTGATACCCTTGCAGCTGCTGTATCCGGTCCGTCTAACACGCGTGTCCTCGGGGACTCGCTGCCGGCTGTGGCCCGTTCTGTCCATACACCGACCAGTTCGTTGATCAGTGAAGTTTGCGAGGCTAGGCCACACAGTTCATGACATGCGTCATCGCGCGCTCCGTCAACGATTGTGAAAGATTACGCCGAACGTCGGCTTGGAACGGCTACGGACACGCTGGAGTAGAGTAGAGTTAGTTGGGCAGGCGAGGCGACATAGGTCAGACAGACTCTGTTACGTACGTGCCATAGCGGCAGCAGTGCGGGATCACTGACAACAAACATAGAACACTGGATACGTGAGGCCACACAAAGAGCATTGACTGCAGACAGTTCATAACCACATTGACACCCACACTGCTGACAACAGTGCTACTAGAAATGCTGACCCTTCCCTTCACCCCAACTTTTTCAAAGCATTTTGCTGGACCAGCTGTTTGCCACTTTTTCTACGCCCCTTGTAACTGTTGGACATTATTAACTTACTAAACTTTCGTGGGCTCAACGGGGACAACTACAAGTTACGCCACTGAGTCCGTATGTGTTTAATGTGACTTTTGATTGTCAAAACTCAATTAATCAGAGTGACTCATTACATTTATTCTCAATGATGTGCGACGCACTATGTTGACCATTTAGCTGTGATTAGAGATGGAGAGCTGAAAGCGACTCGTTTCCAACACATTTGAACACCAGCACCGAAACACGCAGACTCGTCGTGCACCGAACTATTTGTCGAACCATGTCATCCCAGTCAGCGCTATTGTGTCACGGCAGCGTCTTCGGTCTGCTCAACAGAACACACTGGTGGTCCCACGTTACAGACTGACCACATACGGCCGTCGAGCATTTTCTGTTGCGGGTCCCACAGGGTGGAACAGTCTTCCTGTTGCATTCAGGGACCCGACAATCAGCGATGCCTGCTTCCTACGGCATTTAAAGACAGTTCTGTTTACACAACAGCGTCGGCTCCATAGTGTTTAGCGCGTGCGAGATTTTTTTAATGACTACGCGCTCTATAAATTTACATTACATTATATTACATTACATTACAATAGAAGAGAACGACAATCTGCGAGATAATGTTGTGTATATAGTAGTCAGCTGGTGTGAGCAGTCTGGGAACAAGCGAGTCGGTCAGTCGGTAGTTGGACAAGGCAAGGTCGTAAGTTGGGGGCAAGCACCGACCGGTCACGTGACTGTTGTCTATCACGTGACCACGCGATAGCGACGACGACGACCACAGAACGGGTCATTGATCAGAGCGAGCCGAGCTGCTGCTGTGGACAGTGAACATGGTCGGTGTGCAGCCCGCCCGTCGGACCACCCCAACTAGACGCAGCTAAGCGGTCGATCGGTTACCAACGCTTGACCCACAGATGCTGCTGCTGCAGCTGGGACGAGCTGCAACGTCACACTCAGTTGATTCTTCGTCGCTCTACGGTGCTCGTCTGCCATCAAGGTCGGTTCGCTTTTATGATTATTCGTTAAAAAGCCTACAACACATCCATAAATGCTGTTCGCGTACCTGGTGTACTGCATAGGTTATTATTTCCACGCATTTTTCGTCTTTCTAATCACGCTGACTGATAGTTTTCTGAACGAATGTGTAAACCAAAACTCTTAATGCAGAATTTAAGTGACAGACAAAAATTCACATTTTTGTTCTGAAGCATAAAACAAGATGATACACGAAGTTGCAAGTATATACCATTATTATGAAGGGTCTAAACATGAAGCCGTGCGATACGATGTGCAAATTTGATCGGTAACAAGTTTGATTTTCCGAATTTACTACCAGCAGACAACAAATGCACACTTAAGATATTTTTTGCCAGTTGCAATCGTTAGTCGCTTGATATTTGTAAAACGTAATTTTGTTCCCACCTTGACTAATAAATTTCTGATGCACTGTAATGCAGATAGTCAGAAATCGGTTGTTTCTTATTGTATAAGCTCTCCTAATATTAAGGTAATCCACGTATAACCTACGTTTAAATTGCAGTTAAACAGATATGTGAAATTTGTTGGAAATATAAATATACAATAATTGTCTGTGTTCACTCATATATCTGATTATTTGTACACAGTGATCATTAGGAACCAGACCTTTAAACGTTCTCGCAAGTAAAAGCACTATTGCTATGAGGTAGGAAATAAAAAAATGTTTCAGTGTTCAGTTTTGTTTTCTGATATTTCTCAATATCAACAGCTGTCAGTAATCTGATACGGCATCACGTATGTCCCCTCTTTACATCTGCCGAAAATAAGCGCCTAACGACATGCTGGCGGCTCTGCAGCCCCTGCATCGGTGTCAGTTCGAATTTGACGCCGACGCGCTGCGCCGCCACAAAACGTTGATTAGAAACTGGGCCACGAACGGCGCCCGACCACGTCCTGCACACTGCCACTGAAACGTCGTATGGTGCCGAACATCGATCACGGCGCACAGCAGCAGTATCTACCGTGGCCTCCCTTGCTGATTTGCCGACCGCGCTGCTTCCGACCCGTCTTAGACCGCTTCTCGTCGTTCGTCGTTCGTCGCTAAATCTCAAACGGAAAGACGCAGAAACGATTCCGGGCGGACAGGCCTCGAAGGTCGGCCACAGATCAACGTCTCCATATCCACATTGCGACGGTGTTTAAACGGACGCGTAGATTGACGGTCGATTTCGTCCAGAATTGCAGCGAAATGAATTGTAAATGATCGAGCGTCGCATATGCGACTATGATAAAGGCAATGACAGTGTTCTTGACGTCAACGCTAGGCCTAGCGATCCATCATCGTCGTCGACGTCGTGGTCGTTAGCACGCATAACTACTATAGATCTACTACGTACACCGTTCAATAACGCCGACGTCACTCCAGCAAAATTTCTTACTCAAAACTTTGTAAGCTGCATGCCGAGAACCCTCTGTAATAACTGACACTTGTGAGCAAAAATGTCTACTTCTTTATGAGGTATTGCATATTTTTGTTAAGGTACGTTTTCAACCACATGCCCTGCAGTGATGGCCGGCAACTCGTAAAAATCGTACTTTTTTCACTCCTTGCCACAAACATCTCGGAAGTTTCTCAGTAACGCTATTTGGACTGTGCAAATTTTAGAACTTTTGTTACAGTTACAAACATCATAAACCTCTTTGAACGAAATCTAAATGGATGAACGGTGAAAACATTTTGCGCTTACCAAGTATGAAATTTATTTCCTATTGAATAAATAAACAGAAAGCAATGTTTTTTATCAAAAAATTTTAGCGATTAGTATCGAAGCCAGTCAGACTGATTGTTGTGTTCACAGTAGTTCTCAGCCCATGTATATGTATGCGTAAAATACCTTGGCGGTCACTGGCTAACGCGGCGCCGCTTGTGGCGACAGTTGATGCCGAGCAGATCTGCAAATCGACGATAAATATGACGTATCGTTGACCGTTATAACCACATCATCGGTATTCGAAGCGCGTCCCGCACGGAAACCACAGCTATTCTGCGGTAAATTAATCACTGACCGACAATATGGCGGGCAGGCTGACGTCGGAGATGACGACGTCGATGCGTGAAATCGCATAATCACGACGACGACGACCAGCGACGGCCATCATACGTTCTCGATGTCGGCATTGCCGCAGTGGATTATCGCATAATGCCGCCGAACGCTTCTATCTACTTACGTCCTAGTATACTGCGCCGTGAACATGCATAAAGCATTTGCTTGCATCCGTACATTCGCCTTATCTGGCCGTATAGAACGGTCGTCGTAAGATAAGCTAATACAATTCACTTTTAGACATTATGCAGTCGCGTACTATATTCTACCACGCCATAGTAATTGTGCTACAATGCTGGAATACCGGTCACTCACTGTAAAATCCGTCGTCTTACGCATTTGATATATTTTATAATAGTATTTACTGGACCGGGTGCTCCAGTTCGTGTCCCCCAGTCCAGTGCTTGAACAATTTCTTTTACGGCCATGCAGCTATTAGGACTTGTAGACATCTATTTGTTTTTTAAAAGTCCATCTGACGAGTACGTATTCTCTCAAGGCAGTTCTTGAACGAGTTTATATATGGTGCATCGATATCTTTTTGAGACAAGCTGTTCCACCTGTTAATGATTCGTTGAGAGAAGAAGTGAAGACGTGCATCGCTTCTACAGTTCTTAGCAAGTTTCCATGTGTCCTCTGGTTTAAGTTTCCATAACTCTATGAAAGAATTTCGACACGAAGTGGCTGACAGACTTTTAACCATCCAGTAAAGCTGGATCAGATCTGTTCTGTTTCTGCGTTTCTCCAAGGACCATAATCTCAATTGACCCAGTTTATCTTCATAAGGTAATTTACGGAGGTTAGGAAAAAGCCGAGTAAAGCGATGTTGAATTTTCTCTAACGGCATCTTGTCCTTGTTGTAATGAGGACTCCATACAACAGAGCAATACTCCAGGTGAGGTCTGACCATTGATTTGTAGAGACTGATTAAAGTAGCCGAATACTTGTACTTAATGGTTCTGTTGATTAGACCCAAAATGCAATTTGCTTTTGAATACGCTTCTTTGCGCTGTACTGATACTTTCAAGTCAGAAGAGAACATGACCCCAAGATTCTTCTCGTGATCTACGTTTTCAATCTTGTGCTCATTCATAGAGTAGCTGAAGTGTTGTTTCCTTTCCCGTAATGCATAACCTTGCATTTTGTAAAATTTAAATGTAGTATTTGTACAAATAACGATTGTTCTTACTCTGACGGTCAAAAACAACGCCCCACGAGAAGCGGAATGTTTTTACGAATGAAATTTTAGGTTACAATTTTACGTAAGGTAATTCGTGGTAGGCCTAATTGCAATTTGCAATGTCGTGTAAAACATTAAACGAAAAATGCATTAGGTAATAGGTATTTGTTCTCGTATAACACAATTTGCACATTAACAGCTTGAACTGTTTTGTCGAAAAACATCGCATCTACACAGGAAACTAAAGCTTCTTCGGGTGTAACAGATGCAGTGAGTTTTTTTCCTGCGAAATTTCATGCGCATGTAGCCTAATGGCTCTACATTTGCAGTTAACGCAGTTGCATTAGCAACGCAACGCATTAGTGTATGCAACATGTTGAACCGTGAACTAATAAACATTGCAGACTTGATACGTCAAACGACCTTCGTCAGCTTCGTCCTTCTGTGCACGTTTTTCTCAGTCCTTCTGTCCACTGCTCTCGGCATGTAGCGATGACGCTTAATCACATCATACTTGTACAACTGTATACGTTGACAAGGCGAACCGCCACCGGGCCACACTGGGAATGCATGCCATCAAATTGGATCACTTTCGACCCGCATTCAGCTCTGAAAAGACGCCGACGTTCGTCGCGGTCCGTGGAACGGTCGCGGTGGAAGATTGCACGAAATCTCTGCACAGCTGGTCACGTGGACAGTTCGTTTAATTCGCACAAGGCATCATGCAGTCCGTTCATGGACTAACAGCGTGAATGCAGCAGAATAATCTCGTGCATTCAGCAGGTAATGCCAAATGCACAGAGAACAGTACGATCGCTTTCATTGCGCCAACTCGTACAACCACTGTTCCTATAAGATCGTCATTATTGGCAGAAAGCACCACGTAAAAGTCAGTGACGTCGCCCCCTCATTTTTTGCCTAACTTTCACGCTTTCTCGCAGCTATTTATCGGAATTGGTTCTGATTTAGAGTATTAGTTCTAGTCTCTTGCGAACTTTGTAATATGCGAGACAGGTATATCGACGAGGGACGAGGGATGGGCGACAGTCGACAACGCATTTCACTTCAATTCCTGGCGACTCTATATTACTGACAGCAGCAGCAGCAGCAGCAGCAGCAGCAGCAGTAGCTAACATTGTCCGACAGCTTTTATGACGGCTTTCTGTTTGTATGTGCATGGTCTGTATGCAATATATGTCTATCTTTGTTTTTCTTTCCAACTGTCTTTGTGCATTGTGTCTACCATATTTGGTGAAATAAAGTATTATATATTAGCCAAAGCAAAAAAATCAGTATTATGGTAATTATAACATATATGTATAATGTCAACTTTTTATTAAGCCGCATCGAATGCATGAGATGCGGACTATTGCAATCGATGATCTGTAGCGTAAGCGTTTGTCAGTCAGTCAATCTGTATGCCTGTCACGAGGGCGACTGCCAGATGGCGCCACTTTGATGCGGTCATTACTACATTACTGTAGCCACTGAGCCAGCCGCTATTGCGTTAAAGGGACAATAAATAATAATCGACTAAACAATGTCATAGATTAACTGTGCTGCCAGAACGCTGACGAAACTGCAGCAAATGAAAAACGCATCGGGCGAGGGTGCTGGTGTGCGTGAAGGCCGGTGTCCGATGTGCATCATTGATGTGTAGGTCGCAGTCGCTAGCTCGCATCCTCAATGGTAGGAGTCGACCAGCAATCACCGTCCGCTGTCAGTGCGCCGGCCAAGTCGCTAGCATAGAATGATGTATTGCTGCGTACACCAGCAGTGCTGCGTTCGGTCCGCAAAGCGGTGATGCGAAGAAATGAAAGAATTCACCGAGACAGAGCCACAAAACAGAACAGACCACCCAGCTTGCGAGCGAGCACGAGTGTCGATGACAGATGGAGTCCGACACGGTCAGTCAGCAGCAGCAGTAGCAGCAGCTGGCAAAACCGACGCAGTGACGCACGCCCATAGCTTCATGCAATACGCACACAGTTCCGCTCGGACGTCGTCATGCGTTCCCATTGCGACACTAGATCATTATTTCCAACTCGTTGCAGTTGAGTTCCGCATGCACGGTGGCGCTGTTACGCTCGTATCTGCAGTAATTGCTGGTACGACGTGTGTGTGTGTGTGTGCGTGAGCGTCAGGCCACCTTCATCAGAGACGTCGCCAATCACCATCACTCAAGCGCTATCGACTTACGCTATCAAATTTACCTTAGCACTCCGCGGGCGAGACCGTACTCGCTTTCTTTCGCGACAATGCTGTAATCAAGCCAAAGCATGTTTTGCTCGCACAGCGCGTTGTGTACTCACATTACACATCACTAGCGTGAAGTAGTCTTTATTTCACATACGAACGACAGACGCTTTAGAGTTACAATACAGCATATTATATAGCAATGCATATACATAATTGAACGTGTACATGTCTATCTTATATAAATGTCTTGTCATTCTCTTTCCACTCAAGGCTTAAAACATACATTTTCTTCAAATGTTTTCATCCGTAATTAGTATACTTCCATAGTTTTCTCTCTATTTCTCCTATACAAACTGTGCTAAACTTCGAGCTTATGGAGTTGCTGGTAAATAATTAAAGTGAATTAGAAAGTCTATTAATGGACAGATCACAGTGTACCAGAGTTGGTGACTCGTATCATCTTTTATCAGTATAACTAGCGGAGTGATCCAAGGCAGCTGTATTAGTCCACTATTATTTATTTTGCTTGATAACGGATGTTTATGCAAACTGTATGCTGATGACCTTAAATTGTACACCAGTGTTTCAACTGTGGTTGACTTGGAGAATTTACGAAGTAGCCTCAATCGTTTAGTAGAATGGTCACATACTTGGCAGTTAAGATTTCATACACGAAATGCAGTCTTCTGTACATTAATGGTATGACTAACCCGCACAATGTCGACATGTTGCTTGGTGATGACTAAATGGTAACTGTTGACTGCGTTAGAGATATAGGAATCATTGTGGATAGTAAACTCAAATTTTCCAAGCACACTGGAAACATTGTTGCACGCGCACATGCTCGAGCAAACCTCATCCACAAATGTTTCTTGTCCCGGGATGTTCAGACTCTTACACGAGCCTTTACTGTTTATGTCCGCCTTCTGTTAGAGTATGGTTCTTGTGTTTGGTCCCCACATTTCAAGAGTGAG
>Ga0126335_1000163_pt1 | contig 31232 bp, 22 predicted proteins | sample OlaspJWI45metaG_FD_108409 | JGI IMG/M metagenome (GOLD analysis project Ga0126335, IMG submission 108409) | Marine gutless worms symbiont microbial communities from Oahu, Hawaii - Olavius sp. 1 OAHU.JWI-45 metaG | ecosystem: Host-associated > Annelida > Digestive system > Unclassified | place... | reverse complement strand
CGCCACAGCTAAGTCCGGATTGGCGTCTCCGCTAAGTTCGCCGATGATAACAGATATCGGCCCGCTATCGGTGCCACAATTCACCGCGCCTTGAAAGCTGCCATCGCCATTGCCTAACAGCACTGAGACATTATCATTTTGATTTGCCACAACCAAGTCAGGCTTTTTGTCTGCGTTCAGGTCGCCAATAGCAACAGAATGAGGGTATTTACCGGTGCCGTAATTCACCACGCCTTGAAAGCTGCCGCCGGCTTTGCCAAGTAGCACCGAGACATTATGACTATAATTATTTGCCACCGCCATGTCTGGCTTTTCGTCTCCATTCAGGTCCCCGATGACAACATATAAAGGCCCGTCACCGGTGCTGTAATTCACTGCGCTTTGAAAAGTTCCGTCGCCATTGCCCAGGAGCACCGAGACATTATCATCATACTTGTTAACCACAGCCAGGTCAGACTTTTTATCCAAGTTTATATCGCCTACGGCAACGGAGTAAGGGAAGTTACCGGTATTGTAATTCACCGCGCTTTGAAAAGTTCCGTCGCCATTGCCCAGGAGCACCGAAACACTGTCGCTCCTATAATTTGCTACGGCAAGGTCTGGCTTTTCGTCTCCATTCAGTTCGTGGATGGCAACAGAAATAGGCCAGTCACCAGCGGCATAATTCACAGCTGGGTTGAATAGTAAATCCGCATCTACTGCTGGTAGTGTAATAGACCATGACCAAATGATTAGAACAATAGAAACAGTACCCCATGAAATTTTAGTGTTACGATTAACAGTTTTACGGCAATTCATTTTCATCCTTACCTCCTTTTTTGTGTTTTAAGATATCGGGAGAATAGTTCTTCAAAATTGCGAAAAGTCTCTAAAAGTCATATAGCCTGCTTCAGCATCATTCATAGCAGTATCTTGATAACCCCCATTTGCATGCTTTTCTCTGCGATAGATATGGATTAATACTGAACCTCTTTTCCGGCATGAACAGTTATTAGGGCAAATAATCTCAATCTAATGAAGGCAGCTGGAAGATTCCGGGGAAATCAGGAAAGAGCTGAGCTGATGAAGGAAGCTTTTGCTCAAAAAAGGAGATTAGAGGGTAGCTGAATAATTAAATCAGTCAGTTTCGAACCAAAACGGATTGATTAATTTCCCTTTGGATGTGGAATAATCACAAAGATAATACTTATAGAAAATACCTATTAGATCAAATTGTCGGATGTCGTTTCGGTTGATGAGGGGCGTAACTCTGAAGTAGGTTCTGGGTGAAACCTATATTTGAAAAGAGATGGGATTGAGCATCGCGCTTCTGGGTAACAAGAAACGATGTGCTAAAAATACACTTACCTAATTATAAATACTTGCAAAAGTTTGTCAATAATATTAATAGGATACTACTACATTGTGGTAATTAAAAAGGTGGGTATTAGGGGATTCTAAATTTGTGTTTTCTTGCCATAACCGTAACCGGCAGAAATTACATCATAATTGAATTTGGAGTCTGGATATCGTAGGTTTACCTCGGGCTTTGCCCAAATGTCAAACCCTATTAACCACAAGGAGGTAAACCATGAAAGTGTACAAGGCCGCTAAAAACTGGATCGATTACCGCACCACACATTCGAAAAAAAAATACCGTACGGTCCTATCGATCTGTCATTGATCGGTTGTGCCAGGAATTCAGTGATGCCGGGATTGATCAAGTAACTCCGGATGATATTCTGGACTTCCTGAACCGCTTCACAAACGGCAACAAGCCTTACACAAAGCGGATCCGCTTTTCCCACCTGCTATCATTTTTCAATTTTATCAGAAACAACGTTTATTCCAGAATAGGTAACCCATGCGATACGCCTATGATTCGAAAGCTGTACCGTGAGAGGGTGGTATCAAGATGGGAAATCATCGAAAAAGAAACCATTGATGAAATAATTTTCCGAACGATCAAAATCCGCAATCGGCTGATGCTTGAGTTGATGGTCCGAGGTGGCATGCGCATCGGTGAGGTATTGAAACTCACACTGAATGACATTCAGGATCGCAAATTGATTCTCAGAGAACCCAAAAGCGGCAAGAAGCACGAAATCGTTTTCATCCCGCAGAAAGTGGCTGACAGGCTTCGCGATTATGCTCTCAAAACCTGCAAAAGGCCGGATGACCGAGTATTTCCGATTTCATATGAGGCGGCCAGGGTAATGGTTTTGAAAGCAAGCAAAATGGTCGGCATCCACCTAAGACCACACGATCTGCGCCGTCATTCGGCAACCTATGCATCGCGCACCGGGGTTCCTATCGAATTTGCTAGCAAGGTCATTATCCCATATGCCAACCTGTCAACTACCCAGCGGTATCTGGGAACCATCAGCGATGTCGAGGCAATGAGATGGATTGAAAATCTTTATTGCTAAAATTTATGGGGTAAGTCACCGACTCGGATTCACCCCATTCAGTGTGAGATACAGATTGTCTATGTCAAAAAATCCGAAAATTGATAGGTTGGTAAGAATAGCAGGTATCGTAAGTTGGTATTGGAATATCAGATGGACGATGATCGAGGCCGGTTCTGTAATGAGGTCATTGCAGGGTGTTTGAAAATCAGGCTTAAATTGGCGGAGGCCGTTTGAACCCCTTTTGCAGGGAAGGATACGAGCATAGGTATGGAGGTTTTGATGGGTCTTTGAACAGCACGAATTCGTTGATTCCATAGGTCTGCCACAGATTCAGAATATCTGCGACGAAAAATCGAGTGAAATCATTGAGAGTGAAAATGATAGCGGTATTTCTCATGTTCCTCTCTGTTTCCGCTTTAATGTTTTCCAGGTTTCTGGAGAATTCAGATACGTCACTCTTTCCCGTAATCTTTAGCTTCTGATACTCGACGCAAACTTTTCTAAGAGTGTCATTGAATTCAGTTCGCTCTATTGGCCAAAAATACTCAAAGATAGATAGAAAATATTTATTTGTACTGCATAAAAGCAATTCTGGAATTTTCAAATTGAATAGATCTGGTGGGTTACCGCGGACAGGTATGGAATCGTACCGTTCCCATAATGGATCAGGAATTTTGAAGCCTGGCTGAAAAATATGAACGCATACCAGCTCTTTATCAAATGCATCCTGTGCCCCTTCGCTCCTAAATCCAAGCGCCGATGCCGGTAGGATCATGGATAACATCTTCAGGATTTGTCGTCGTGTGAATCTGCCCGACATATCACTCTCCTAAATGAAAAGTGCACTTTGGGGTCACGGCTCAAGTATTCCCAATTGAAGTTAACCCGCCACAGGTCCAATTATCAGTATTTACATCATCTATACATATAGGATTCGGTAATCATAAAATAATCGGTAATCTGATAGGTGTGGGATCATAGCAGCTATCGGCAGTTTAGGTGGACTTGTGATACGTTGGAGTAATCACAACTTTCATCCAAGTTAACATTATGAGAATTTATTGCTTCATTTCCGATTATCATCGACTGTGAGCGGAGCCAGGTAATGTTTATCGGCAATGCCTTTTTTGCGCATAGTTATACCCACCAAACACTCTCTGACGATACGTTCAGAATTAAGTACTGTTTCATAACCCGCCGTACGGTATGGCAGCAATTCCACTAATTCGAACCCGACCACATTGCTCTCCGCGCAGAGCCGACGAATCAGTGGGAAGGTTTCACGCGGCGTCAGACCGTTGGGCTCCGGTGTTCCGGTACCAGGCATATAGGCAGGGTCCATCACATCGATGTCAAATGAAATGAAAAGGTACTCAGGCCCGTCCTTGGCCTCGCTGATGATGTCCTCCATGACATCATCCCAACCGCGTTTTTCGACCTCGGCCATGGTGTGATAACGAAATCCCTGTTGACGCATCCAATCGAAGGATTCTTTGTCAGGGTAATATCCTCGCAGGCCAACTTGAATAAAGTTTTTTCCTGGGACATGGCCCTCTTCAATCAAACGATAGACAGGCTGGCCGTGGCTGATCAGGTGTCCAAATATACGTTTACTGGCGTCATAGTGGGCATCAAAATGTATCACACCGACATTCCCTTTACCATACACGTCAGCCAGGCCGGCCACATCCGGATACATCAGCGAATGATCTCCACCGATGATGATCGGAATCACATTTGTACCGTCTTTTCTTTTAACCGCAGCTACCTGGCGGATAAATTCACGTATGGCATGCATACTGCGCTCTGTACTTAACATGTCGACAGGTGCATCACCGTAATCCACCATGATCAACTCCTCAAACGGGTTGACCAGTGTTAGCATGTGATCCATTGCAAACGCTCCCCATCCTACTGTACTTGGAGATGCGCGAAATGCCATAGGTCCCCAGGCGGCACCACGATAACCACCCCCCATATCTGTGTGCGCACCTATGATGGCGACATCGACATCGCCTGCTTTTAAATCCTCAGGCGTGAGGGCAATGGGCAATTTAAAAAAGGTGGGGATACCGGACCATCCAGGTCCTCCCGGAAAACGCTGAATATTGATCGGACCGGGATCGCGGCCGTCCATGAGACCTTCGCGCGTCTTTTGCCAAAGGTTATAGCCCGGGTCTTTAGTATCAAGGGGTATCACTGGTTTTTCCCCTTCTTTGAAGGGGGCTTGTTCGGCTGGATCATCTGGGTCGTGTTCAAAATAGGTTGCCAATACCGGTTGCACCAGTAAGGGCAATGCCACTAATGCGCTTATCGAAAGGACACGAAGTGTGGTTTTCATTGTATCCAACCTTTCTATATGGATATTTTGTATTTTTCTTTAAAGGACTCAGTAGTGGATAGAATGAATAAGGTTAATGCCACATTGTAGCATTGTAAATAGAGCATCTGATATTTATCATGATACTCCGAAACAGGGATCTATATGAGTCGATTTGAAGGTAAGAGTAGTAAAGCGTGGAGACAACATTTTGTCTTTTAATTGGTTATCACCCCACCAGTGATATATTGAGACTATCTGTAATTAATCGGGTAGGACCAAGCAAGTGCTTACTTGCCAATACCCAGAACATGGCAAACTTACATGTATGATTTGAATATGTCAATCAGCGGTACAGGACGTTTGACAGAATTGAAATCGTCCAGAAAAATCAAAAATGCCGGGTCCAATATCCTGCTATAATTCGAGGTGGAATAAAATCAGGTGCGCTATTCTCAATGAATGACGCACTTTTTATTATTTTGCAACAACCCCCCATATGTTGTGGCCATTCAATGTTAGCCGTTCGATGCCTAACCTCCCTATGTGAATTTGACCTGTCTTTTTTTATTGTTCCGTCCACCGTTCCCAATAGCAAAATTACGTGTGCATATCTTAAGCTTATAAACCAAGGCTGCTATAGTAGTTGTCAAAATATGTTCCGTTTAGGTGGACCGTGCGCGAGTTAAAAATCAAGCCGGATCAAATATGGAATAAGTTCGGAGTGCGGAGCCTGCCCTGGCGCTTCAGCGAAAAATAGTGGCATTTGTAATGATTATTTTTAAAAGCCTGACATTTCGATGTCCGATATGTAGCCAGTTCTGGGCCAGGGTTGTGGAAGCGCTTGGGCGCTGTCAAATACTGGAAATTTGAAACTGGAAATTTGAAATTGGTGAAAGGAATACTATCTTTTTTCGATTTTTCTCTGAGCTGCAGGTGTTCAGCTGAATGTTAGCGGGATGGTCTTCCCGCCCTCATGGCAGTTTTTTGCTATTGAAAAAATTTTTAGAGCGTTTGGATTAGGATATTTTAGGCATTATGGACAGTCTTCCCAAAACTCAGAATAATACCCATATCGGAACGTTTTTCTGACAAACGCTCCAACCAGTACTGGTATTTGATCGTTCTATTCGGAATAGATTGATTCTTAATTGTTGGCCGTTATGGCAAAACCAAAATTTAGTTATACTGAAATATAAACAAAAAACTTCTTGACATAAAAAATTAAGTGATACTAAATAAACGCTAATTGTTCTTTAAAGGCCCATTCATGGACTGGGCCACATCGTTTTCGCACAACGGCGTGTGGAAAGTGTTGGGTTTCGTTAGACAAAGGCGTCTGGCCCTATGCAAATAAATGGCATAGGCAGGCGCCTTTTTGCGTTTTGACAACGCAAGGGCGGGAAGAGTTCCGATTATTAACACAAAACGGTTTAACGGCTAAAGGAGTGGAACATGAGATTCTCAAAATCAAACGACGTACTTGGGACGACCAACCGCGGTAACCCGACCGAAGCCGGTTTATGCACCCTCTGCCGGGCAGATTGCAACGGCAAATGCGAAATCTGGCTTTCCAGTCTGGTCGGCCGCAAACTGCTTTATCCACGAAGTTTCGGTATCGTGACGGCCGGCTCCAACAATACCACCCACGTGGGGGTTTCCTACAACGCGTTGCGGATTCAGGGATATGCCTACGGCGCCCATGGTATCAACGGTTATATCAGCAATAGCCCGGATGACTGTATTTTCCCGAATGTAGAGCTGAAGTCGGAATTCGGCAATACCGTCAAAACCAAGGTGCGGATGCCTTTGATGACCGGGGCGCTCGGATCGACTTTTGTGGCCCAGCGATACTGGAATGCCTTTGCTGTGGGCGGTGCCCTGGTCGGTATTCCGGTCGTGATCGGCGAAAATGTGGTCGGCGTCGACCGTGAATCGGAAATTACTTCCAGCGGTGGCAAACACAAGATAATCAAAAAGGCACCCGAACTGGAAAGACGAATTGACAGCTATTTGCGTTATTTCGACGGCTACGGGGCGATCATCGTCCAGCTCAATGTCGAAGATACGCGCAACGGGGTGGCCGAATTCGTTGCAGACCGCTACGGCGACAAATGCATCATTGAACTGAAATGGGGCCAGGGGGCCAAAAACATTGGTGGTGAAATCCAGGTCAAGAGCCTGGATTATGCCATTTTTCTAAAGGAACGCGGCTATATCGTCGACCCGGATCCGTCGGTTCCGGAAGTTCAGCAGGCATATGAATCCGGATCGGTTACCTCTTTTGCGCGGCACAGCCGTCTGGGGGCAACGGACAAGCGCACCGTTGATGAAGTTCAGGCCGATTTCATGGCCACCGTCGATTACCTGCGCAGCATCGGATTCAGCCGGATCACCCTCAAGACCGGTTCCTATGGCATGGAAGAACTGGCCATGGCCATCAAATTTTCCTCCGATGCCGGGCTTGATCTGCTTACGATTGACGGTTCCGGTGGGGGGACCGGTATGAGTCCTTGGAATATGATGCAAAGCTGGGGGGTCCCGTCCATAAACCTGCATGCCAAGGCTTATGAATATGCCAGTATCCTGGCCGCCAAGGGCCAGAATGTTGTCGATATGTCATTTGCCGGCGGTTTCGCCCTTGAAGACCACATCTTCAAAGCCCTGGCACTGGGTGCGCCTTTCACCAAGCTGATCTGCATGGGACGGGCCATCATGATACCCGGATTCGTAGGATCCAACATCGAAGGTGCGCTGAAGCCGGAACGCAAGGCAGAAGTCAACGGGCACTGGGCGGAACTGCCCAAATCCGTGCAACGGGTCGGCAACAGTGCCAAAGAAATCTTTGCCTCCTACTTCGAGGTTGAGAAAAAGGTCGGGAAAGACGAAATGAAGCACATTCCTTACGGCGCCATCGCAGTTTATACCATGGCGGATAAACTGGCCTGTGGACTGCAGCAACTGCTGGCCGGCGCCCGTAAATTTTCCGTCACCGAGCTTACCCGGGGGGAGATATTCTCCGGAAACCGCGAAACGGCCAAAGAAACCGGTATTCCGCACGTTTCAGATGTCAATGACGAAAGTGCCAGAAAGATCCTGAACGGATAAGTGGACGTCAGGCGACCGGCCAGGTCGGTGCGCTGAAAACCAATCAGGCCCAACTGCCGTTCACGGCATTTGGGCCTTTTTAGAGCGTTTGTAAAATGAATTGTCCCCAAAACCGGTTTACCTGATCTTCAGCCAGAACAGCCGAGCCGTTTCCGAACCGGCGTTCTTCCACTGTGATGGCATATCGGATGTCAGATAGATGACATCGCCGACCCGAGCGCGGTGAACGGTGTTGTTTACTGTCACCTGCAGTTCGCCCGCCAGAATATACCCGACTTCATCGCCCTTATGGACAAAGAAATGGGATTTGAGCTCATTGCCGGCCGGAATATCGATCAGATAAGGTTCGGCCTTTGCCTCAAAATCCGCCGGCGAGAGCCGATAGCCGCTCAAGCTGTCGCGGGGCAGGTCGGCAAAACCGACCTTTGATCCGCCGCCGGTAAAGACAATGCGGCCGGCCAGATCATTTTCTCCCCTGAAAAAAGAGCCGATATCCACATCGAGGGTTTCAGCAATTTTTATCAGGGCCGGTAGCGATGGGTATATGGAGTTGCTTTCGATTTGAGAGATTGTGCTGGGGGTGACGCCCACCATACCGGCCAGATCTTTCTGGGAAAAATCCTGCCTGGTGCGCAGCTCTTTTACCCGCGACCCCAGATCAATGCGGCTGAATTGTCGTTTTTCCGATTCGAAAACAATATCCATGCCGTCGTCCCAATAATGGACCGGCACATTCAAGGTGTCAGGTTTGCGCTTGTCGGCTTTCAGAATTTTCAGGGCCGATTTACCTCGTTTGATGGAAAGATCGATGGCCACCTGGGCGATCTGGTTTATGTTGGCCTTGAGGCGATCCGAATGGGCGCCTTTTTCCATAATCCAGTAAGCCACTGTCTCCAATTCGTACAGGCGCGGGCACGAACGGGAATAAAATTTGAGGATCGATTCCTCGCCGCCCCACAATTCCTGCATACCGGTGAGGGTGTCGAACACAAAACGGACATCGCCTTTCATCGTGTTATGCAGGCTGTAGATCGATTCTGCGACTTTGTCCGGTTTCCAGGGTTCGTTTACCTGCACGATCTGATAAGGCCAGCGCGCACCGTCTTTTTCGAAGAATTTGCTGAACAGCTCCGAACCGTCGCCTTTCCCATGGGTGAAACAGTCCAGAATCGTCAAATGCTGGCTTTCTGCCAGCGGGCCCAGATCCTCCAGGATTGTCCTGGGCGAGCGGTCAAAGCTCACATAAATAAGGGGTTTATCACGGGATTGGGATTCGTGTATGAAACTGAAGCTGAATGCAGATGCCAGACTTCCGGCCTCGTCGTACCAGACGACATTATCCCCGATAAACAGTCCTCCCAGCAGCTGGTCCAGCTGACTGACGCCCGATGAGACCCGGATTTTCTTTTTAAACATACGCTGCTCGATTTTATTAATAGCCACGAATCCGCCGACGCCCGAGGCTATGGCGGACAGGTTAACACGAACCCGCCGTCGCTGAAGCTTCCGACTTCGCTCTTCGAGCTTGGGGCTTCGCCCTTCGGGCTACGACCCTACACGACGACCCCACACGACGACGGGACAAGATGGCGCGGCAAATTGTCACGAATTAACCAAACGAAGAAAAACCAGTAAGCCGGTTACCTGTTATTACACCATTAACAGCTTATTTTCAGTACCAGTGCACCGGCCGTGTCACCGGCGGCACATCCCGAAAAGAGAAAATAGCCGCCGCCCAGCAGGACCGTTTCCTCGATACCTTCGATGATCAGGCGGCCGCCGGTCGGGGCCTGGGGATGGCCGAAAACCAGTGAGCTGCCGTAATTGTTGAAGCTGTTTACATCAATTTTCATTTGATCGGCCATGTAGATATCATTGGCTGCAAACGGATTGTGGGTTTTTATGACTTTGGTGTCCGCCACCCCGATGCCGGCATTTTCCAGGGCCATCTGTGCGGCCGGAACAACGGCCATGGCCATGTGGGCTTTCTTGGTGCGGTTAAAACCATATGATACCACCTGTATTTCTACGCTGCCATCCGTGCTCAGCTCTTTTGCGCGATCCCGGGTGGTGACCACCAGCGCACAGTTGCCGTCTGCCGGATGTGTCTGGGAGCCGAATGAGATGACCCCTCCCGGCACTACCGGCCGCAGGCGTGCCAGGCCTTCGGCTGTGGTTTCCATGACCCCTTCATCCGCATCCACGCTGATGGTTTTCTTTCGGGATACCGGAATTTCGACCGGGACCATATATTTTTTCTGAAAAGCCCGTTCGTCGGCAAGGGCATCCAGGTACTGTTCATAGCGTCTCAGGGCGACCGCATCGCACTGCTCCTTTGTGATGCCGGCTTCATTACATACATTTTCAGCGGTCTGCACCATAGCGGTGCCGCCCCAGGGATCCAGGCTGAAATGGTCCATGACCCAGTCTTCAGACACAACCTGACCGCCCGGGCCTTTGGGGTTCGGCCAGATCGTATGCGGGCCGTTTGAACAGCGATCCACCATCAGCGTGTAACAATTCTGATAGAGTCCTGTTTCGACACCGACGGCTGCCTGAAATATGCCGGTGGTAGAAGTGGAACAGGCCTGGCTGATCAACAGTCCCGGTGTGTCGGTGGCACCGATCAGCGCCGATGACCAGGGACCGCCGTAAAACATTTTCGGCTGTCCGATGGTTAAACCAAGGATCAGGTAGTCAAATATCTTGGGATCCCATTGCCTGTCAGCCAACCAGCGCCTGGAAGTGTCCGCCCCCAGGGTAATCGAGTTTTCATTTGCCAGGCTGCCCTGCCAGCGGGCAAATGGTGTGCTGTAATAACCGCCATACGGAATGAACGCCTTGGATAACATTAAATTACCTCCCCTATAAAAAGTGCCTAAAGTGAACTTACGACTTCGCTGAAGCTTCGCCGCACAAGAAAGAGCGCTTACGTCTTCGCTAAAGCTTCAGGCTACGCTCTTCGAGCTTCGACCCGACGAGACGCCGCACAGGAAAGTCTTTAGAGTTAAGGAAACGCTGACGCGTTGTCTTTTTTAATTATTTAAAGCGAAACGATCGAGCCGCAGGCGACACCTATATCCGGGATCCAGTTTCCAATATCGTTGCCTATAACCCGCAACCCGCAACCCGCAACTCGACTATTTCTTTTTAAATTTCTCCCGCAATTTTCGATGCAATATCTTTCCGGTCGGGGTGCGCGGCATTTCTTCCTGTTTTATAAACACCACTTCTTTGGGCCGTTTGTAGCCGGCCAGTTTATCTTTGCAACAGTCCTTGATGGTCTGGTCGCTGATTTCGTCTTCTTCAACACCCGGTTTGGTTATGACCACAGCCACGACCTTTTCGCCCCATTTTTCATCGGGCAGGGCAATACAGGCGCAATCGAAAACGCACTCGTGGCTTCCGACCACTTCTTCCACTTCGCTGGGATAAACATGTTCACCGCCTGAAATGATCATGTTGTCCTTGCGGTCGACAATTTCGAAAAAACCGTCTTCATCCTTTCGTGCCAGGTCACCGGCGGAAAACCATTCGCCCTGGAATGCGGCCGCTGTTTTTTCGGGCAGCTTGTAGTAATGGTCAAAGAGCATCGGTCCGCGCGAATAGAGTTCACCGACCCGACCAACGGGCAATTCCTTGCCGCTTTCATCCAGTATTTTAACCATATCGGTGCCCAGGGTTTCAAATCCGATCGAACCCAGTTTGCTCATCTGGTATTCCGGTTTGAGGATGGTGACGATGCCGGCTTCGGTTGAACCGTAGGCTTCATAGAGTTCCACACCCGGGAAAAAGTGCATGATGGCCAGTTTCATGCTCTTGCGCACCGGTGCCGAGGAACAGAGCAGTTTGCGGATCGATCCGACCTCTCTTTTTTTACCTTCTTCGGGGCAATTCAAGATCAGATTGTAGTGGGTGGGAATCAAGGAAATGAAGCTAATCTTTTCCTTCTCGACGATTTTCAGAATTTCTTCGGCCACAAATGACCGCGCCGGGTGGATATATGCCGTTGCACCGACATAGGTAAACGTGAATGTAAAAAAGACCGAATTGATATGACACAGCGGCATGACATTCAGGCAGATGTCGTGCTCGTTGAAGCCGAAATCGGTTGCATTGATAACGTAAAATGCGATGTGGGACTCATGGGATCTGACAACCCCTTTGGGCTTGCCGGTCGTACCGGAGGTGTAGATCAGGATCCAGGGGTCTTGCGGTCTGACTTCGATTTGCGGTTCGTCTTCGGACCCATTTTGAATGAGATCTTCGTAAGGGTCATAGCCATCCTGTTCGGCACCCACGACAAAATAACGATCAGCCGAAATGTTATTCAGGGAGCCCTTTATGGGATCGACCGTCGTGGTGAAATCGTCGTGAACGATCATCATTTTGGCATCCGAGTTGTTGACGATATAGGCTACATCGGGACTGATCAGCCGAAAATTGATCGGTACAGTCACAAGGCCGGTTTTGGCCGCGGCCAGATAGATTTCAACGATCTCCAGGCTGTTTTCCAGCAACACGGCCACTTTATCGCCTTTTTCGAGCCCGGCGGCCAGAAGACTATTGGCCAGACGGTCGACTCTCTGATTGAGTTGCGGGTAGGTGAGGGCGCGCGCATGATCCTTCAGGGCGATCCGGTCCGGAAATTTTTTGGCGTTTACTTTCAGGTTTTGTCCCAGGTTCAGCCAGTGAGCCATTTACGCCTCCAAGTAAATAAAAAGTCAGTCGTCATTGTAAAATTAATCACCGCCCGCTGCGCTCGAGGCACAGAGGACGCAGAGGTGAATTTTAATTATGTTTTCCGCTGAGACGCCGGAAAACATAAAAACCCTTCCGCCTTTGGCGGATAAGCTTTATACGGTCATGCAGACGCATTTACAATCGGATTATATTATCACAACTGTACAATACTTAGAAGTTATGACCGAAGGGCGAGTTGCTTTTTGCTTTTCGGCGTCTCAGCGAAAAGCAAAAAATTACAATCCTCTCTGCGTCCTCTGCGCCTCGAGCGCAGCGGGCGGTGAATATTCTTTTTACTATACTGTTATTCTTGCATCTACCGCGAACGCCCCATCTTCAAAGGCCATCACCGGGTTGAGGTCCATTTCCTTGATTTCCGGTAGATCCGATAACAGCTGCGAAAGGCGCAAAATGATATCGACCAGTTTTTGTCTGTCAACGCCCGCTTTCCCACGAACGCCGTCGAGCAATGGCGCGCCCTTGATGGATTTAAGCATGTCTTCGGCCTCGACCGTGGTAACCGGCGCCAGGTTAAAAATGACATCCTTTAAAATTTCTACATATATGCCGCCCAGTCCGAACATGATCATATGTCCGAGTCCCTCTTCGGCCTTGGCACCCATGATGATTTCCAGTCCGCCAGGTATAAATTTTTGGACAAAGAAGTTCAAATCTCCGGTGGACAGATGTTGCTGCATACCCGATACAGCGTTCTTTACGGCACCGTTGTCGTTCAGGTCCAATGCAACACCACCCATATCGCTTTTATGAATGATGTCGGCTGAATCGGCTTTAATGGCCACAGGGTACCCGATCGCTTCAGCCGCTGCGATGGCGGTATCCGCATCTGCTGCCAGGCGCCAATCAGCTGTGGGAATGTTGTAGGCTGATAGGATTCCGTATACCTCGGCCGAAGTCAGTTGGCTGCGTCCGTCTACGACTGCGGCGGAAACAATGTTTCGGGCCCCGTCCCGGTCAACGTCGGTAAAAGTCTTTACCTCACCGACCGGGCGATTCTTGATGCGGCCGTAACGCACCAGGGCAGCCATGGCCCGGGCCGCCTGGCCGGGAAGGCTGAAACTGGGAACGCCGCCGGCCTGCAAAATGCCGACGACTTCAGCCCACTCCTGGCGATCGGTCATCAGGTTGCAGACAATCGGTTTCTTCTGCTGCAAACTCACTTCCACAATCTGGTGCGCAATGCTTTCGTTGTCCACGAAAAAAGGTGTCACGAAGTTGACAAAAATGCAGTCGAATTGATCGTCAGCGAGCATGGCATCCATGCAGGCCCTGAAATGGTCAGCCGTGCCGGTTGCCAGAACATCGACCGGGTTTTTGATCGATGCCTCCGGATACAGCTTCTCTTTTAAAAAGGCTTCGGTTTTCTCTGACAGGGGAGGGATTTCACAGCCGGCACTAACCAGGATGTCAGTGGCAATGACCGCCGGTCCCCCGGTATTGGTGATAAGGCCCACCCGGTTTCCTTTCGGAACGGGTTGAGTTGCAAATGCAGCCGCAGCCTCGATCAGCTCGCCCTCGTCCATGAAGGTGACCACCCCGGCTTTTTTAAATATTAAATCTGTGGCAATGTCTTCCCTGGCCAGTCCACCCGTGTGGGAAGCCGCCGCTTTGGCACCTTCCCGGGTGCGCCCGGCTTTCATGGCCAGGACGGGTTTTTGGGCGGCCACTTCCCGGGCCACTTCCATGAATGTGGCCGGGTCCCGCAGACCCTCCACATAGGTCACGATGACCCGGGTGCCTTTGTCGCTGCCCAGGTAGCGGATAATTTCGGGAATGGTTACATCGCAGGCATTGCCGTTGGAGGCGTAAATACGGGTACCGAAACCCATGGTGGCAAAACCCTGGTGAATCACTTCGGCAACCCCACCGCTCAGGGCCACGATCGATATAAATCCCGGTTCCGGTTTGGTGAAGGTAAAATTACAGTAGGCCCGGATATCCGGGTCGGAGTTGATGATGCCCTGACAGTTGGGACCGAATATCCGGATACCGTGCTTTTTGGCACGGGTCTTGAAGTCTTCTTCAATGGCTTCGCCTTCCGGGCCGGTTTCGGAAAATCCCCCGGAATTGATGATGATGTGGCTGACGCCTTTCGTGCCGCAATCATCCACTGCCTGGGGAACAAATCGGGCGGGTATGACCATGTGAACCACGTCGATATTGTCCGGACATTCGAGGATGGACGGATATGCTTTAAGGCCGCAAACTTCGTCGGCTTTGGGATTAATGGGGTAAATATCCCCTTTGAAGCCAAAATCGATCAGGTTGCGGATAACCCGGTTGCCGATGGAAAGCGCTTTGGTTGAAGCACCGATAACCGCGACTTTCCTGGGATTGAACAGTTTGTCCAGCATAAGACCCCCAATTAAATAGGTTTAAGGTCCAAGGTTTAGGGTTCAAGGTTGGAGGCTTGCCCTGTTAAATAGGCTTAAGGTTCAGGGTTTACGGTTCAAGGTTGGAGGCTTGCCCTATTAAATAGGTTTAAGGTCCAAGGTTTACGGTTCAAGGTTAGTGGAACTTCCGCTTACCTGTTTTATTGTCTATTTTCTTCGAGCTGTTCGATAAATGCCTCGACATTGGTTTTGGTTTGTTCATCGGAAACCAGCCGCATATCGTTCAGGTCGCCGTTGATGATCAGACTGGGAATTCCGGTTACTTCCTCGAGCCGCTGGGGCATGCCGTAACGGCAGTTGGAATTGTTGGGGCATGTTTTGGCGTCGTGATAGATAACACCGTCCACCTTGAAGAACTGCAGCATGTCTTTAATATACTTCTCTTTGGATGTATCGGCGCGGACGATAAACAGTTCCGTGTAGGCTTTGGCCATGCTGGTGAACGGGTCATCCGGATCAAATGCTTTGAATATCCAGCTGTTGCAGTAAGTCGAAGCCAGCACGCAGGTCTTCAGGGCGGCGAACATCTTGGCATGGTTGCTCAGACGGCCCCAGATGGGCATGCCGTCCCAGTAGATCCGGAAACGTTCGTCATCAATGGCCGCTACCCCTTCGGCGATGCGCTCTTGCAGTTCGGCCAGCAGGAGCTTGTAGTAATCGACCGCCTGCCGGGTACCCCGCAGCACCACTGCCGGGCCCATGTGGATGCTTCCGTCATAAAAGGTCAACGGCGAGGGAACATGGCTGGCCGTATCCAGAACTTCTTTCCACAGGTCCGAACACTGCCGTGAGAGTTCGACCACACGCCGGAGCGCTTGCGGGTCGAATCGGGTACCCGATACTTCTTCCAATGGAGCGATGAGATCCTGCATCTGTTTGGCAATCGATTTTACATGGGAGTCGTAGACATCGCCTACGCCGCGGTGGGTATGAATACCCAGCAGGGGCGCATCGAATTCACGCGCATACCAGGCGAACCAGTCCTGCACGTCTCTGCATTGATTGGTGTTGTACACCAGCACGTCCGGCCTGGGAACCGCTTCGATGCCCTTGTAAGCCTTGCTCATCGGTGTAACGCCCTTCAAATAGGCGCCCACATCGGCGGTCAGATACGAGCAGATATCCGGAGAGTAGCCCATGGCATTGGCTTCCGGGATCACATCGGTGGCCATCCGGGTCGCACCCAGCATGGCGCCGTGGTTTTCCGGGAAGTAAACCAGAAACCCCATAGACCGGAGAATTTCAGCCGGCCCCACACTGGTGCACCAGGCGATTTTCTTCTCACCGCTTTTAGCGGCCGCATCCAGTTCATAAAAGTATTCGGCCATGATACGACCCATTTTCCGGGTCGCCTTGATCGATTTTCTTTGCACCTTTTTTTCTTCGGCCATAACTAAACCTCCCAATATAATAGTGCCTAAAGTGTGCTAAAGTGCACTAAAGTGCCTAAAGTTAAGGAATTCTGTCGTTTTATATGTTCATAACTTCAAGGTATACGTCCATAGTGTTGTGTACAAGTTCTATTCGGATACTCCTGGTGAAAGTACCCTGTCCGCCTCAATCGTATCGCAAAGTAGACTTCAATTACTCTATAAATCGAAGGAATAAGTAAACTGATCTATTCTTAAGCATGTTAAATGAAATCTCAACTCGGGTTTAGACCTGGTAAACTGCCAAACTCGTGAGCTGAAACTATTAAATAGGACAGCGCGTAAGCGCTACCACAACTTTAGGCACTTTAGCGCATTTTAGTTCACTTTAGGCACTTTTCCCGTTTATCATCCTCACGGAGCGCCATCTTCGGTATTGCCTGTTTTAATCACTTTTCGCGCCACCCTCCATCCCATACAAGGCTGCCCCGATGGCACCGGTCAGTTGAGGGTGTTCGGGGACCAGGATGCTGCGTTTGACGATATCTTCGGTCATCGTGACCAGGTACGGGTTATGGGCGACCACGCCGCCGGTCATAACAATGTCGTCGGTCAGGGAGTCCATTTCCAGCACCCGTTTGACCATAGAGAAGAAAACGCCCTTGACAATATCGGTGACCTTTTTACCGCGGCGGATGTTTTCGAGCACCTCGGTAGCGGAAAATACGGTGCAATAACTTCCCAGTTTGACCATTTCCACGGACTGTTCCGCCAGAGCGTTCATATCGCTCAGGTCAATGTCCAGGCGGGCGGACATCTCTTCCAGAAAGGCGCCGGTACCGGCGGCACACTTACGATTCATTTTGAACCCGCTCCGGCGCCCGTCACCTTTCAATTTAACAATTTTATTGTCCTGGCCGCCGATATCGATAATGCTGATGGCCTGCGGAAAGTAATGGTAACAACCTTTGGCATGGCACCCGATTTCGGTCCGGCTGTCATCTGCAAAATCTACGTTTTTGCGGCCATAGCCGGTGGCGATCGATCGAACCACATTCTTGCGGTCGGCATTTGCCATGGCCAGGGCCGAATCGAAACAGCGCGTTGCCGTGAGGGTGAAATCGGTTCCGGATTTTTCGATGGCATGGCCGAGCAGTTGGCGCCCGGTGTTCATCACGACCACTTTGGTTCGGGAAGAGCCGACATCGGTGCCGACGTATATCTTTTGAGGGCTCATAGGCAAAAGCTGTACCAGGCAAAATCGTTGCAGAAGTTTTGGCTTTTAGAAGTTTGATTCAAGCCCTTTGACCAGTGCTTGCAACGTATTGTTGTAAGGCGTTTCGATTCCGGCCTGCTTGCCATAGTCGACAAATTTACCATTGATAAAATCGACTTCCGTGAGTCGGTTCTTTTCAATATCCATGAGCATGGACGGTTTGTGGGCACCGGCATTGCTCATGTACTCGATGGCATGGGGATAAAATTCCCATCCCAGTTCTATTTCATTGGCGCGTGCAATTTTTACGCATTCTTTTATGAGGGCATCCACAATTTTAAAGACAATCGGGTCGGTCATCGCCTGGGCCATGGTCAGTCCTGTCACGGCACAGACCGGATTCATACAGGCATTTAAAATTCCCTTGCGCCAAACCATTGATACAATTTGATCCGTGTGTTCGGTGGTCAATCCGCAATCTGTCAACACCCTGGCAATGGCAACCGCGGCAGGGCGTGAAACCGGGTCAAGCTCCTGGATATAATGCGGCGGGTGATGAAACGGCATGCGGACATGGGCAGGGCCTGCCAGCCCGCAGCCATAGTTGACCACGGCGCGCAGGGGCGCCTGGTTTCCAAGCGCTTCGGAGAAGACACGCTCGGTGTCGATGCCGTTCTGCCAACTGACAACGTACATGCCGTCGCGGTGAAAACCTTCAATAGCCGAAGCAATCAGTGAATTGGCATTGGCTTTTACGGTAATGAAAATTACATCGGGCGGATCATCGGCCAGAGAATCTATCCGGGTGCTGGTGCGGGCCACTTTCTGCTGGAGATTTTCGGCCCCTTCGATGATAATACCGGGATCCGTGGCCGGTTTGAGCAGGTCCGAAATGACATCACACAGGGTCACTTCGAATCCGCCTTTGGACAGGTATGCCGCAACGATGCAGCCTACCGGTCCCGCACCGATCACGGCAAATTTTTGCGGATGAAAATCGACTTGTTCATTCATATTTGCCTCCCAACCGAATTAACCCGTACCGTTCCCCCCGGGTTGTCATCGTTCCTGTTTCGGCCGTTCATCCACGACCCGCAAGGCTTTTCCTTCGCTGCGGGCGATGAACTTGGGTTCCACCAGCTCGACACCCACACCGATGCCCATCATGCCTTTGATGTGCGCCGCTATCTTGCCTTCGATTTCGTGCCGCCGATCTTTGCCTGCAGTATAGACCTCTTTTTTGCCTTCCACCTGAATGATCAGCTGGTCCAGATAACCTTTTTTGCGCACAATCAGACGATACTGCGGTTCTACTTCTTCAACCTCCAGCAGCAGCGCTTCCACCTGCGACGGGAAAACATTAACACCGCTGATGATCAGCATATCGTCCGAACGGCCGGTAATCTTGTCCATGCGCACAAACGTTCGCCCCTCATGCCCGGGCTCCCGCCACAGCCGGGTGATGTCTTTGGTTCGGTACCGAATCATCGGCATGGCGCGGCGCTGCAGCGAAGTGAAAAGGAGCTCACCCTTTTCTCCCATCGGAACCGGCTCCAGGGTCTGCGGGTCTACGATTTCAGCCAGAAAATGGTCTTCATTGATATAGAGTCCGTTCTGATCAGCCGCATCGAATGCCACACCGGGTCCGCAGAGTTCGGTTAGCCCGTAGGCCTCCTGGGCTCTGATGCTCATCCGTTCTTCTATCTCTTTGCGCATCGGTTTGGTCCAGGGTTCGGCGCCAAATACGCCCACCCGGAGAGGCAGTTTGCGGATATCGACCTTCATTTCTTCGGCCCGTTCGGCAATTGTCAATGCATACGAAGGTGTGCAGCACAGCACGTTCGAGCCAAAGTCTTGCATGAGTGTAATCTGACGTTCGGTCATTCCGGCACCGGTGGGTACAGTGGTGCAGCCCAGGGCGCAGAGTCCCTGATGAAAACCCAGTCCGCCTGTAAACAGGCCATGCCCGTAGGCATTTTGGACGACATCTTCTTTGCGTACACCGGCTGCATAGAGATTACGGGCCATGCACTCGGTCCACTGGTCCACATCGTCCTGGGTGTAGGGACCGGTAATCGGTTTTCCGGTCGTGCGGGAAGATGCGTGCACCCGCACGACCTCATCCAGCGGAACCGCACAGAGCTCAAACGGATAATTGTCGCGCAGATCGTTTTTTTCAGTCAGGGGCAATTTGCTGACATCTTCCAGGGTCTGAATATCGTCGACCGAAATGCCCATTTCCTGGAACTTGTTTTTGTAAAAAGGGACCCTTTCAGCAACCCAGGCAACGGTTTCCTTGAGTTTTTCAAGTTGAAACTTCTGCAGCTCTTCAACCGGCATACATTCAAATTTTTCGTTCCAGGGCATGATTTCCTCCTATTATCCGAAGTGCGTACTTATGGCTATGTATACAAATACGGTTGCTCACGGTAATTATTCCGATTGAAATATTTAACGTTCTAAATCAGGCTGCACCGGCCGCTGCAAAGCCCAGGTCGAAGGCTTTCAGGTTTGAATCCAGAAATGCCGGTTTTGTTTTGCGTTGCATGGCCTCTTTGACCGTATCGGTTGCTATCGGAAGAACGCCGGTCTGTGTCAGGGCCCCGAGCAGAACCATGTTGACAGCCAGCGGATTGCCGGCTTCGGCCGCCAGCTTGGCTGCATTGAATGCGATGAGGCGGTCGGTTTTGGACCGAATCAGGTTCTGCAGTTCGGCCAGGTCCGGGTATTTGCCCATTCCGATGTTAACTGTAAAAGGCATCAAAGGGGCCAGATTGGTGATAACCACTGATTGTGAATTACACCGGCCCAGAGCTCGCAGCGTTTCGGCCGGCTCAAAACCCACCAGCAGATCGGCCTCCCCGTCGGAGATGATCGTGCTTTCAGCATCGCCGAACACCAGAGCAGATTCCACCACACCGCCGCGCTGGGCCATGCCGTGAATTTCACTCATTCGTATGGGTATATCCGATAACAGGGCGGCCTCGCCCAGAACACTGGAGGCCAGAAGGTTACCCTGACCGCCCACAGCCACTATAACCAGACGTTTTGTTTCCATTCAGACGGATTCCTTTTCTATCTTTACTGGGAGAATAGCGTTTTCCGGGCATATCTGGGCACAGATCGCGCAGCCCGTGCACAGATTGGCATCAATTTTGATGCGTTCGTTCCAGGTATAAAAAGCCGGACAGGCCAGTTCACTCATGCACGTACGGTGATTTTTGCATTTTTCGGTCACCCGGAACGGTTTGCGTTTTGGCTCCTTGATGACATTCGCATACAGGGCGCAGGTTTCCTGAGAAATGATGACGGAAATGCCCTTATAATTGATTGCCTCCCGAATGGCTTCGACGCTCTTTTTGGCCTTGTAAGGCTTGATCACTGTCACGTGTTCAACGCCGATAGCCCTTACGACCGCCTCGATGGACACCCGGCCGAAGTCGTCCATATTCAACTTTTCCATATCGACTCCCGGATGGGGTTGATGGCCTGTCATTGCGGTTGTACCATTATCCAGAATGACCAGGGTAAAATTGTGTTTATTGAAAACCGCATTGACCAGGCCGGCGATACCGGAATGGAAAAATGTTGAATCACCTATGAAGGCGATAACCTTCTTATCCGTGACCTTCGAGAATCCGCCGGAAGTGCCCACCGAAGAACCCATGCAGATCAGAAAATCGGCAGATGAATGCGGCGGCAGGAGGCCCAGGGTGTAACAGCCGATATCTGTCGGGATAATGGTTTCCATCCCCGCAGTGGCTTTGCGAACCTCGTAGAAGGTAGCCCGATGTGAGCAGCCGGCACACAGGGTCGGCGGTCTCTGCGGGATGGTCGGCAGGTCGGACAGGTCTTCGATGCTGGGTGCGGTGTAGGGTATGTCGAAATAACCGGCGATACACGCTTTGACCTGGGCCGGGTGGTATTCGTAAAGCCTCGAAAACAGATCATCCCGTTTACCGGCGATGGGCAGGGTCAATCCGGCTTCCTGGGCCAGAGCCTTGATGGCTTCCTCAAGGTACGGTTCACCTTCCTCGACAACCAGTACTTTTTCACAGTCGGTCAGGAACGTCTTGATCAAGTTCGGCGGCAGCGGGTGTGAAAAACCGACACGCAGGATACGGACGCTATCCGATATGTCCAGATCTTTGACCGCGTCACGGACATAGCTGTAGCTGACCCCGTTGCAGATAATTCCACGGTTGCCGTCACCGATGGTTAGATTATATTCCGATGTTTCGGCCAGTTGCCGGGCGGTATCATAATTTTTCAGCAGTTTAACGTGCAGATTGCGCGACACAGCCGGTACGGTGACCAGGTTAAGGGGATCTTTGCTAAAGTCGCCGGTGGGTTTGCGCGGCTGCATATCGCCCAATTCGACGATGCCGGTGGAGTGGTTGATACGGGTTGTGGTCCTGAAAATAACAGGTTCTTTCAATTTCTCTGACAGTTCGATCGCATACGGCACAAGGTTCTTAGCCTCTTCCACCGAAGATGGCTCCACCATCGGTAAACCGGACAGCTTGGCATAATAGCGGTTGTCCTGCTCATTCTGACTGGAGAACATGAACGGGTCATCCGCACTGAGGATCACCAGCCCGCCTTTCACACCTACATAGGCCAATGTCACCAGGGCGTCGGCAGCCACATTCAAACCGACGTGCTTCATTACGCACATCGACCTCACGCCGCAATTGGCCGCTGCCGCTGCGACTTCCAGGGCTACCTTTTCGTTGGTGCTGTATTCAAAGTAAAGATCGCTTTCCCGGGACATTTGGAAGAAATTCAAGGAAATTTCAGATGACGGTGTTCCAGGATAGGTACTGGCAAAGGATACACCGGCTTCGATGGCTCCCCGGGCAATGGCCTCATTGCCCAGCAACAGCATTTTCTCGCCGGTATTAGTAGATAATAATTTGTGCATTCTTGGATCCTCGGGAGTAGTTTAGTCGTTAAACATATGAATTTTCACCAAAGCGCCATTTATCTCATTCAAATATCAATTATGGAATTAAAATGGGTCTTTCCGATATCTTCCGGCTGTGGACCATTTCAAAAACTGCATTGATCTGATCCAGCGGGAACGTTTTGACAAACGGGCCGATCTTTACCCTGTCTTCCAGAATCAGGTCCAGAACCGGTTTGTAAAATTCAGGGCGGCATCCCCAGTTGCCCTGCGCCCTTGCATGAAAAGCCATCAGGTTGGACAGCCGGATGTTTACGGTATCCATTGTAAAACCTACCACCGACAGGCAGGCGCCGAATGTGAGCAGCCCGAAAGCCGTTTTTTGGCCGGCAGCCGTGCCCGAGGTCTCGAAGATCTTCCATTCCGTGCGCCGCCGCCCTTTTTCCTTGACCGTGGCCGAAACCGTTTTGCGCAAATCCTTAAACGCCATCTCTTTGGCATTCAAGGTAACATCTACGTAAGGTCCGATGGCTTGCAGCTTGGCCGGGTCGACATCTATTGCTATGACCATTGCACCGAAACTTTTGGCGATCTGGGCCCCAAAACCGCCCACACCGCCCACACCGATAAATATGGCCGTGTCATCGGCACCCAGGCCCGCATCGACAATGGCCTGATAGGGCGTGGTCACGGCATCGGCGATCACGGAAAGTTCGGCCAGTGAAATGCCGCTCTTGCTGCGGGGAACGTTGTTTTCATCAACGGGGACTTCGCACAACTGATCGGCCGGCACCACGATATGTGAAGCAAATCCGCCCTGAATATCATTGCCGGGCATTTTCTGCGTTACGCAGATATTGCCCATCGAGCGCTGGCAGACATCGCACGTGCCGCAGGGCATAACGGCCGGAATAATAACGGCTGTCTGCTCCCATCTGTCGGCACCCGGTCCGGCAGCCGCCACGACGCCGCTGATTTCATGACCCAGTGTAAGGGGTAGTTCCGATTTGGTTCGGACACCATCGTAAAAAAAGCCCAGATCCGTGTGGCAAACCCCGCAGCCCGCCACCTTTACCAGCACTTCGCCTTTCCCGGGTTGAGGGAGATCGGTTTCTACACGTTGCAGTGGTTGACCCGGTGCCGTCATCTGCCATGCTATTAAGCTCATGATCCATTCCTTCGTTTAGTCGGTTATGTCGGTTGAGTCGGTTTGGTCGGTTTGGTCAATTGGTGTAAATTAACCCGGTTGCTTGAATAATACGTACTAACTTAACTGACAAAACTGTCTTAACTGTCTAAACCGACTCAACCCTATTATGCCGATTACTTCCCCTTAAACTCCGGTCGCCTGCGGCCCAGGGATGATAGTCCTTCCAGGGCGTCGGCGGTGGAGAATATCTCTTCCAGGCGTCCCAGCTCGATATCCACCGCTTCAGGGATTGGCCGGTCGCATTGGGCTTCGATAATTTCATCGGCTATTTTCAATGCCAGGGGGGCCTTGTAGCCGAGCACCTTGGCCGTTTTGGCCGCCAGGGCATCGTCGACACCTTCGGGCAGCTTTCCGGAGAGCAGCCTGGCCGTATTTTCACGCGATCCGAGCTGTGCCAGTGGTTCGTATGCTTCGGGGATGGGCCTGGCACGGTATTTGTCCGGTCGGCCTTCAGCGACCAGCGCCTTGATGGCATCAGCAATTTCGGCCGGCTCGACCAGTCTGGTGACGACACCCAGATCCAGCGCATTTTGCGCACTGAGCGAGGTTCCGGTAAACGCATAGTAGCGTGCCAGATCCGGTCCCACGTGGCGCGCCAGTCGTAGCATCCCGCCCAGTCCGGGAAATATCCCGATACCGGTCTCCGGAAATCCGAGGGAGCCGGCCGGTGTGGCCACAATGGCCTGGCAGGCCAGTGCCAGCTCGCTGCCGCCCCCCAGTGACAGACCGTCCAGAAGGCAGATCGTCAGTTTGTCCGAATTTTCGATGGCCAGTAACAGCTCATGCCCTTTGCGGGTGAAGGCGACGATGTCGGGTATCTGCCGGGCTTTGATCTTCCGGACGAAATAGCGGATATCGGCTCCGGCCACAAAGGCTTTGCCGGCCCCCTGAAACACGATGGCTTTTACCTGCGGGTCTTTTCCCGCAGCCGAAAAGGCCTCCGCCATCTGGACAAAGACCGATTCATTCAAGGCATTCATGGCTTCGGGCCGGTTGATGGTAATGGTTGCGATATCTTCTTTGACAGCCAGATCGACGAACCGGAATGCGAAGGGTTCTCCGATTTCTTTCTGCTTTTCCAGTATCTGCGGCATCTTAAAATCAGCGTATCTATCGGCAATGGCTGACACGGCTGCATGCGTTTTGTCTATGCCGATGCGATTCATGATCTCAAAGGGTCCCATTATCCAGCGCAGCCCTATTTTTGCTCCGCGGTCGGTATCTTCCATTGAAGCGACACCTTCATCCACCAGTGCGGCTGCTACCCCTAAACAGACACCATAAAACCGGTCTATGACCGGCTCAATGGCGGACTCGTCCACATCGCCGTCCAGATCCCAGTTAACCCCTTTTTCTTTTTGAGCTTTGAGACTTTCACAGGGTGCGTAGAATGGCCCCAGTTCATTGCCCAGCGTCGTAGCCGCATGCACGGCTATCGGTATACCGGTTACATTCATGAGTTGAAACGGCCCCATTCCGATTTTAAAGGCACGTTTGGAGGCTTCTTCAATGGTGGGGATGTCCGCCAGGTTTTCTTCCAGCATACGGGCCGCCTCATTTAGAAATGGTACAAAGAATCGGTTGACCGCAAATCCCGGCGCATCTTTTACAACAATGGCTGTCTTTCCGTGAAGTTTGGCCGCGAGCAGGGATTTTTCGAGCGTAGCGGCGCTGGTTTTCTCGTATGGAATAACTTCCAGCAGACGATTTTTAGCCGGGTGGTAAAAATAGTGCAGGCCGATGAAGCGATCCGGCCGTGATGTCTGCTCGGCAAAGTCGCGCACATAGAAACTGGACGTATTGGTGGCCAGAATGGTATTATCCGCGCACAGATCGTCCAGCTTTTTAAACAGGTCGATTTTAACCTGTTTGTCTTCAAATACAGCCTCGATGACCAGATCGGCGTCAGCAACCGCAGCGTAGTCGGTTGTACCCGTAACCAGGGCCAGTATTTGATCTACTTTTTCAGGCGTGAAAATTTTGCGTTCCACGCCTTCGGCCAACATGTTTTTTATTGTATCGATGCCCCGCGCAACAAACGACTCCTGCATGTCTATCATCACCACGGGAATACCCTCCTGGGCGATCTTCTGGGCAATGCCACTGCCCATATTACCCGCACCGATGACGCCGATCTTATTTATCTGTGCCATTTACCCCCCTCATGACGCTTCCGATTAAAGGCCAACTTCTTTTCTTTGTCGCCCTGCGCTCTGCGGCGCAGATACTGTTCGCCTCACACCCCAATGATGATGCACCTTGAAATTGACGCTTCAAACGAAATCGTTAGTAGATAATCTATATATTCACAGGTATACTTAACCCGCAATTTAAATAGCCACGAATTTACACAAATTTTCACGAATTAAAAAAATGTAAGAATGACAGCGCTTCAGCGCTCCCACAACTCCGCACTCCGCACTCCGCACTTCTTATCCGTAACCCGCAACCCGCAACCCGTAACCCGTTTATCTATTCTTCCATACCGGTCGTCTTTTTTCTTCGAAGCTGGCGATGCCCTCCAGCGTGTCTTCGGTTTGCATCAGTTCATTGAGAAACATTTCGCTGACGCCTTTGACGGCGGTTTGAAAATCGGCTTCGAGATGCTGTTTGACGGCCCGCTTGTTAAGTCGGATGATCAGCGGGCTGCTGGACTGGATTTCAGCAGTCAACGAAGAGACTTTTTCCTCAAGCGTCTCTTCTGAAACAACATAGGTGACAAAACCCATCTGCCTGGCCTCAAGGGCGCTGTAGCGTTTACCGGTGGTACAGATCTCGATCGTTTTTGCCGGACCGATCAGTCGCGGCAGTCTTACGGCCGCATAGGGCGGGAAAAATCCCAGCTTGATTTCGGGTTGGCCGAAAACTGCATTTTCAGCCGCCGCAATGGTGTCGCAGGCTATTGCCAGTTCCATGCCGCCCCCCAGGCAGGCGCCATGCACACCCGCAATCACCGGCACATCCATCCCTTCTACCAGCGCCAGCATCCGGTTGAATGTTTCGATCATTTCGGCAGCCTTGTCCGGTTTGTGGTCTGCCACCTCGACACCAGCACAGAAGCTCGGGCCTTCACCGGTCAGAACCAGGGCCTTCAAAAGGCTGTCGTTGGCATAGTTTTCCAGCTGCCCGTTCAGCACGCGCATCATATCCAGGTTCAGCACATTATGTTTCGGGCGTGACAGGTGAATACGGGCAATACCGTCGGATTGTTCTGTCTTTATGAAGTCGAAATTTTGCATAGGGGCATGTCCTTAAAAGTTCGAAGTGAGAGTACGAAGTGAACTAAAATTTTGGAGTCGCTTCGCCAGTAATTTGAAACCCGCAACAGACAACACGATTATGTCTTCTTAAACACATAATTCAGCTGCCCGTTGGGCAGGGAGTTGGCAACGGTGATCATCTGCATGCCAATTACCAGATCTTCTTCCGGAATATCTTCGGCAATGCGACCGAAGACTTTGTAGTCACCATAGTCGAGGACTGCAATGCAGTAGGGCACGTCTTCCTGAAATCCGACCGGGGCGAACTGCAGGCGGCTGTAAGTAACCAGTTTTCCGGTACCATCGATATCAAACCACGCCATGTTAGCAGTCAAGCATTGATAGCAATCGGCGCGGGGCGGGAAAAACGCCGTTCCGCAGTCCCGGCAACGGGTACCTGTGACAACGCCGTCCTCCAACCGGTCGATAAAGTCGTTGACTCTTGTCGTCGCCGTAAAGCTCACCGTTCCGAATTTCTTAAACCGGTCGTCGGTGTCAAATTTTTTTCCCATCAGGACCTCCCCAGAATAGTTACGTTGCCATACAGGCCCACGCCGCCAATATTGTGAACCAGTCCGATCTGCGGATTGTCGACCTGAATTTCGCCGGCCTCGTCGCGCAGCTGCATGACAATGGTTCGAATCTGTGAGCCACCGGTGGCGCCGATCGGATGGCCTTTGGACAACAGACCGCCGTCGACATTGACCGGTATCCGTCCCTCTTTATAGGTTTCTTTTTCTCGAATCAGCGCAGCGCCCTGTCCGGGTTCTGCGAATCCCAGGTTTTCATAGGCCATCAACTCGGCGATTGTAAAACAATCGTGTACTTCGGCCACATCGACATTTTCCGGCTTAACGCCCGCCATGGTGTAGGCCTGCTCGGATGCCTGCCGGGCAACTTTCAGACCCGTGAACAGATCCCGGCCGGCCAGATTGACACTGGCTGAAGCGGCTCCCAATCCGAGGATCCAGATTGGTTTGGGACACAGGCTTTTGGCTCTTTCTTCGCTGGCAACGATCACACATGAACTTCCATCGGCATTGGCACAGCAGTCGCCCACCCGCAGCGGACTGGCTACCGGACCGGCCATGCGATTTTCCGGATCGGTGAACATGTCAAAACTGACCGGTTTGCGGTATACCGCTTTTTCGTTGAGCTGCCCGTAAGTGGCCGCCTTGACCCGAATCAAGGCCAGGTCTTCGGGGCTGGTGCCGTAAGCTTCCATGTGGGCGCGGGCGAACATGGCATAATAGGCCGGCATCATGGTACCGAACGGGCTTTCCCACTGAATGTCGGCGCCGCGCCCCATTCTTTCCTGTGATTCTGAAGATGAAATTTCCGACATCTTCTGGAATCCAAGTACCGCAACCATATCGTGCAGACCGGATTTGACCAGCGAGTAGGCCAGGCGCAGGCCCGTGCTGCTCGATGAACACAGGCTCTCCACGTAGACAGTCGGCTGGGGGTTCAGACCCAGATATTCGGCGAAGATCCCGGCCGGAGAGCGCTGCTTGTCGTATTCGGGGGCCGAGCAAACGACCGACGCCCCGATATCACCGGCAGTGATGCCGGCATTCTGGATTGCTTCCTTAAAGCCTTCGAACGCCAGCTCCCGGATCGAACCCGGATACGCGCGATAAAAATTGCTCTGACCCACACCGATAATGGCAACTTTTCCCATGAGTTCCTCTGTTGTTTGGTGTTTTATATTTTGTGTTTATCCAATAATTTTTGCATCAGAAATGAACTATTTCTGATGTAAGAATTATATGTATTGACCACCGTCCACCTTGATTACTTCGCCAGTGATATGGCGGGCCTTGTCGGAGGCCAGAAAGGCCACAAGGTTGGCCAGATCTTCGGGCTGTCCGACCCGCTTGAGAACCATTTCGGCCATGGCCATATCGATAATTTTATCCCTGGCATCCGATGTCTTGAGCATGGCGGTTTCAATCAGACCCGGGGCAACTGCATTGACGTTGACGTTGAAGGCCCCCAGTTCCTTGGCCAGAGCCTTTGTCAGACCGATTATGCCGGCTTTGGATGCCGAATAGTTGGATTGACCGAACTTGCCGCGCAATCCGTTGATGGAAGTAATATTGACGATCTTACCATATTTTTGTTCTTTAAAAAGCGGAGCCACATGCCGGGTGAAATTGAAATAGCCTTTCAAATTGACGTCGATCACGCGATCCCATTGTTCCTCACTCATTTTCCATGAGACGCCGTCCCAGTTCATGCCGGCGTTGTTGACCAGGATGTCGATGCGCCCGAAAGCCTCCACGGCCGCTTGGACCACCGACTCGGCCTGTCCGAAGGAGGAGATATCGCACTGTACCGCCAGGGCGTCTCTGCCCAGGGCGCGAATCTGTTCGGCGTATTGGTCGGCTTCTTCACGGTGCTTGCGATATGTCAGGCAAACCCCGGCCCCTTCATTTGCAAGTTCCAGGGCCGCCGCGGCACCGATGCCCTGTGATCCACCTGTCACGATGGCGTATTTACCTTTTAAAAGCATATTTCCCTCTTTAACCTGTCCATCTATAGTTGGGTATTATTTATTGAAAGTTTACAGATAGAACGGAGCGATACCGCCCTGGCTATTACTTCGGTTAGTACTGGTTGGATATTTTTATTTTCTTATTCTTGCGGCTTTCCTAACACCGCGGCCATAAACTCAGCATCGAACGCCTCACCGGCTGCTTGGCGGCGACGATACTCAATAAAATCGATGGTATCCTGACCGGTTATTTTTTTGGTGTTAAAGGCCGTGAAGCCCAGATAGGCTTCGCTGTTCATATTGGCTGCCAGCCAGTGACGGTTAATGGTTTTGGCCTGATCCCAGTAAAATTTCTTTTTCAAGCGGATGCCTTCGATGCTTTTTATCAGGCAACCGGGAAACAGGTTGGTATAGGTCCACAGGATTTTATCGAGCTCTTGATCGAGGCGCTCAAAATCGATGGTGGCATTTTTTACGATATTCCGTGCTTCTTTGGCAGCATCGCCGGTTTTGAATTCACCGTATACGATTTCACCATCGTCGACATAGCGATCGGTGATGATAGCCGGGTTACGCATCCAGGAACCATTTTCCTTGATAACCGGTACGCACTTGGAGACCAACCCCAGTCGGGCCATCTTATATCCGCTCCACATTTCACAGGAAACGCAATTCCACATGGCCTGTTCCAAAGGCAGCATCCACGGCAGGAAGTCCGTACTGCCGCCGTCGGGAGCCGAGCCGTGGCGGGGACCGGCCTGTCCGAAGATGGCCAAATCGCTGGTAATGGTCGTGTCGCAGGCCATGCCGATTTCCTGACCGCCGGCTACCCGCATCCCGTTGACCCGGCAGATCGTCGGCTTTTTACATGTGAGAATGCCGTCCACCATCGCATTGAACAGATCCATGTAAGCGCCGTATTCGTTGGGACGGCCGGCATAGTATTCGGCATATTCCTTTGTGTTGCCGCCGGTGCAAAAGGCCTTGCTGCCTGTGGCTGTAAAAACGGCCGCCACAATGGAGTTGTCGGCGGATGCGCGTTGGAAGGCGGCAATGACGCCTTTGACCATTTCGGTCGTGTATGAATTGTACTGTCGGGGATTGTTCAGGGTGATCCAGGCGGAATAGAGATCCTTGACGGGATCACCTCCGGGATCGCGGATAGGTTTTTTTTCAAAAATGATGCCGGGGGGCTCGGTGGAAAAGTGCTCTTCGCCCCACAGAAAGTGGTCCTTCAAGCCGGCCTCGCGGGGCAACCAACTCAAATCGGCCATAGTGAGTCTCCTTGTTTAATTTTGGGTGGATATTGGGTCTTTTAGCAAATATAACTCCCATAATACGCTGACAGTGAGTGGTATATGAGATTTTCGGTTTTCATTTCCCCTGTGAATAGGATGGAACCCTTTTGGATATGGTTATAAGAAAGTTACGTTTTAGCTATATATTAGCTACATAGCCTTCAAGTCAAGTAAAAAAAAAGGGCCCTCGGCATGCATAAAAACGGCATTATCGCGCCTGCCGGGACCGCTAGATAGGCACTTGGAACCCTGCGCCGTCAGTCGGTAATCGCTTGACACCCCTTCGTATGCCCTGATAGGGGATTACGGGTTGCGGGTTGCGGGTTACGGGTTGCGGGTTACGGGTTGCGGGTTACGGGTTACGGGTTACGGGTTGAGGGTTGCGGGTTGCGGGTTACGGGTTGCGGGTTGCGGGTTGCGGGTTGCGGGTTGCGGGTTGCGGGTTGCGGGTTGCGGGTTGCGGGTTGCGGGTTGCGGGTTGCGGGTTGCGGGTTGCGGGT
>Ga0126335_1000162_pt1 | contig 31344 bp, 30 predicted proteins | sample OlaspJWI45metaG_FD_108409 | JGI IMG/M metagenome (GOLD analysis project Ga0126335, IMG submission 108409) | Marine gutless worms symbiont microbial communities from Oahu, Hawaii - Olavius sp. 1 OAHU.JWI-45 metaG | ecosystem: Host-associated > Annelida > Digestive system > Unclassified | place... | reverse complement strand
GCCCTGGTGCTCAGGCGAAAAACGGGGTATTTATGTCAAGATCATTTTCATTGCTCAGATAATTCGAGATCCGATCTGTACCCAGTTCTGGGCCAGGGTTGTGGAAGCGCTTGCGCGCTGTCATATATTGGAAACGACTCGACTGCCTTCGACTCGAGCCCAGGCTGAGAGTAGCTCTTCGAAGTCTTGAAACTGGAAATTTGAAATAATGATAAAAAACTTATAGAGCGTTTGGATAATTAGACGTTATCGACAATCCACACAATACTCAAAAATATACCCGTATCGGAACGTTATTATGACAAAAGCTCTATAATGATCTGTGCGTGCCGGACAGATAGACCCTTGATCCGCATCAGTCGGATCAGATGGCTATTTTAACCAAGGCCGGTCATTGATCCGCCAGTCAGGTTGATTACTTTTCCAGCGCTGTAAAACCCGAGCGGGCCACTTCCATGATTTTTTCATCGCCGAGATCCTGAATGAAATCGTCGACCATTTTGGATGTACCGGTCACCTGCACGATGTAGAGTTCATGGTTCTGGCGGTCGAGTATCTCGAATTTGTATTTTTGAGCCAGCTGCTCGAGACGGTTTTCATCTGCCTCGAATTTCACGATGCCCACTTCACGCCAGAAGCTCTGGTCGATGTCCAGTTCCTTGGCGGATATGACTTCCGTCATCTTTTCAAGCTGCTTGATGACCTGGCGCATTTTGTCGTCACTGTCTTCACGCAGCGTGAGGGTCATGCGGCTGATCCCGGCTGTTCTGGTTGTACAGACCGTGATGGTTTCAACGTTATACATTTTACGTCGAATCAACATCGAAACCTTGTTGAGTACGCCGGGCCGGTCTTGCATGAATGCCAGGATGGCGCGCCTTTTCATCTGCTGTGTTGTTTGCATCGGTGTTATTCCCCCCTCAACTTTCGGCTCAGTTCACGTGCCAAACCGTTTTTTCAATAAAATGATAGTCGGCCACAGTGACGTTTGTCTTTATTAGAGTGCGCCCGGGTTAGCAATCCGAATATAAAGGCGGACTGGTTTCAGATACAATTATTTTTTCAAGGTTGTAATCATATCTTCAATTCCGCCTCCGGCCGGCACCATGGGAAGAACAACTTCACTGGGATCACACAAAAATTCTACCAGACAGGCGCCTTTATGATCAGCCGCATTCTGCAGGGCCGCGTCTATTTCTTCGACCTTGGAGACTTTCTGGTAATGAATGCCATATGCCCTGGCGATGGACCCAAAATCCGGGTTTTGCATCGGTGTGCCGGCAAATCGTCCGTCGTAGAAAAGTGTCTGCCACTGCCTGACCATGCCCAGATACCCGTTATTAAACAGAAGAATTTTGATATCAATCTCATGCTCCATGATGGCGCCCAGTTCCTGGATGTTCATCTGAAAACCGCCATCGCCGCTGATAGACCAGACTGTTTCATCGGGTCGAACCAGCTTAACGCCAACAGCCATCGGCAGTGCACAGCCCATGGTTCCGGCGCCACCGGAAGTAAACCAGCTGTTGGTTGTCTGAAAATTGTAAAAACGCGCTAAAATCATCTGGTGCTGCCCGACATCGGCCACAATGATGTCTTTTCCCTGGGTGATATCTGAGAGTTTGCTGGTAACCGTCTTCATCAGCAGCTGCCCTTTTTTACCAACGCCGGCCTCTACCTCCACCCGTAATTCTTCGGAAATTTCGCCGCGGAAGGTGTCAATTTGTTCGAACCAACGCCTGCGCGGCATTGATATGAGCTCGGGGTCTTTCACCAGAAGTTTGATGGCCTCAGCTGTATCAGCATTTATGGAAACGGTTGTTTTGACGTTTTTATCGATCTCGGAGGGATCGATTTCTACATGGATGACCTCGGCATTGACACCGAATTTTTCCAGATTTCCGGTCACCCTGTCGTCAAAACGCATCCCCAACGAAATTATCAGGTCCGCGTTCATCAAGGCCCGGTTCGATTCAACCGTTCCATGCATGCCTACCATTCCCAGGCTCAACGGATGATCGACCGGAAGGGCGGAAAGACCGTGCAGCGTGAAACCGATCGGAATATTCGCCTTCTCGGCAAACTGGCGCAAGAGCTGACCGGCATTGCTGCTGATCACCCCGTGGCCGCAGAGTATGACCGGTCTTTCACAGCGGTTGATCAGGGCAACCGCTTTTCTGATATTTTCCCGGTCCGGAAACGGAGAGTAAAGAAAGCCGGGAAGGTCCGGTTCATATTGGGTTGGATTAAAACCATAGTTTTCGCCGGTTTGACGGATCTGCACGTCCTTGGGGATGTCGATCACCACCGGCCCCCCGCGACCGGAAGTGGCCAGGTAGATTGCCTCGTGGATTGTTTCTTCAATCTTGTTCACATCCAGCGGCATGTAAACCTGCTTGGCCAGCGGCATCATGACCCCGACGACGTCACTTTCCTGAAATGCATCCGTGGCGATGACACCGGTGGGAACCTGCCCGGTGATTGCTATCAGCGGGACAGAATCCATGCCGGCATCGGCCACACCGGTGACAAGGTTCATCGCGCCGGGGCCCGATGTGGCCATGCAGACGCCGACCTGGGGATTGGCTGTTGAAATCGATCCGCGTGAAACACCTTGCGCCATAAATGCGGCCCCTTGCTCGTGGCGGGACATGATGAAGGCGAAGACTTTCTGTCTTTCCATTTCGTCAAATACCGGCATAATCGCGCCGCCGGTGTATCCGAATACATACTGAACGCCTTTGTCTTTCAGCGCCTTGATAACCAGCTCAGATCCTTTCATATTGCCCTCTTTCTTGCTTAAATCAGGATTAGACAGTGCCGGCCCGTAAGTTAACGTCTGGCGGTTGGGGACGGACACCAGTCGGAATTTTCCTAATATAACCTTTTTTTAGGAATATGCTACCTGAATAATGCAATCATTTGACTTATATCGACACTGATGCCATATTATGCATCGTAATTTGGATCTGTTACCCCTGCAAAATCCACAAACCCGATATAAATCTGACAGCTCGTTTGTGTCAGGCGACCCATTACCATCCTGAGGAATAACAAAATGGGAAAAACTTTATTCGAAAAAATATGGGCTGCGCACACCGTTCGTCATCTTCCGGACGGTTCCGCCATGATCTATATCGACCGTCACCTGGTCCACGAAGTAACCAGTCCCCAGGCTTTTGAAGGCCTGCGCATGGCCGGTCGCAAGGTACGGCGTCCCGATCTCACCTTCGCGACGATGGATCACAACGTGCCAACCAGTCAAGATCGGATGGACATCAAAGACCCGATTTCTAGGGCCCAGGTTGAAGCACTCGCCAGCAATACCGATTCATTCGAAGTGCCGCTATTCGGATTGGGTCATCGCTGGCAGGGCATCGTACACGTAATCGGTCCCGAACTTGGATTGACCCTGCCCGGTCTTACGATCGTGTGCGGCGATTCCCACACGTCAACGCACGGGGCGTTTGGCACACTGGCCTTTGGCATCGGAACCTCCGAGGTGGAGCACGTGCTGGTTACCCAGACCCTGGTGCAACCCAAGCCGAAAACCTTCAAAGTCGACTTTACCGGGCGTCCGGGTGCGCATGTATTTTCAAAGGATTTTATCCTTAAAATGATCGGCATCATTGGCACCGCCGGTGGTACCGGTCACGTTCTGGAATACTGCGGCGAAGCAGTGCGGGCCCTTTCCATGGAAGCCCGTATGAGCATCTGCAATATGAGCATCGAGGCCGGGGCCCGGGCCGGGATGATCGCACCCGACGACACAACGTTCGCGTATATCGCCAAAGGCGACCGGCCCTACGCGCCTGCGGGCGAAAAACTGGAACAGGCCATAACCTACTGGAAAACGCTGCCCAGTGATGAAGATGCCGGATTCGACCGCTCAATTACCATCGATACGACCCAACTTGCACCCCAGGTCACCTGGGGCACAAATCCCGGCATGGTTATCGATGTCGATCAACCGATACCCGATCCGGGCCAGGCCACCGGTTACAGCCGGGCCGATGGTGAAAAGGCCCTGGAGTATATTGGCCTTGCGCCCGGTACCCGCATGACCGACGTTGAGGTGGATGTGGTTTTTATCGGCAGCTGCACCAATTCGCGCATAGAAGATCTGCGCCTGGCGGCCGACATCCTAAAGGGTAGAAAAAAAGCAGCCCACGTTCAGCTTCTGGTGGTTCCCGGTTCAGACCAGGTGCGGGAGCAGGCCCAGGCCGAGGGGCTGGATAAAATCTTCAAAGCCGCCGGTGCCGAGTGGCGTTTTGCCGGCTGCAGTATGTGCCTGGGAATGAATCCGGATCAGTTGAAGGCCAAACAGCGCTGTGCCTCAACATCGAATCGCAACTTCGAAGGCCGCCAGGGCAAGGGCGGGCGCACACACCTGGTGAGCCCTCAGATGGCCGCCGCGGCCGCCGTGGCCGGTAAATTTGTGGATGTGCGCAGGTGGCCGGAGTACTAACGGAAGTTACGGATAAAAAGTGCCTAAAGTGAACTAAAGTGCGCTAAAGTGCCTAAAGTTAATGGGTCGCTGCGCTCCATCATTTAATATGGTAGAAATCCTTTTTCTTTCAACTGGCTCGATCCCGCTGTCGCGGGACGACACTTCGATCTTATAATTTTGAAGGTGTGCCGCTGGCTCAACTTTTTTGTAACCAGGCTGGCTTGGCTGAAAATCCTCGGAAAAGTGGAACGAGTAATTCTTTACGTTTGATAAGGACACACCATGGACCCTTTTACTACCCATACCGGCATTATCGCCACCTTGAACCGATCCAATGTGGACACCGATCAGATCATTCCAAAGCAGTTTCTAAAATCAATCCTGCGCATCGGTTACGGGCCGAGTGCTTTTTTTGACTGGCGCTACGATCAGAATGGCAATCCTTTGCCGGATTTTGAGCTCAACTCGCCGCGCTTCGAGGGGCGCTCGATCCTGGTAACCCGCAATAACTTCGGCTGCGGTTCGAGCCGGGAGCACGCGGTCTGGGCGCTGGCCCAGGACAATTACCGGGTGATTATCGCGCCCTGGAAAAACGTCAACAATCAACGGGTACCCGGGTTTGCCGATATCTTCCGAAATAATTCCGTCAAGAACGGTCTATTGACCATTGAGCTGACCGAGGACGAGGTGGACCAAATCTTTGCCATGGTAGGTGAAAATGAGGGTCTGCAGGCCACCGTGGATTTACCGTCGCAAAAAATTACCGTCCTTGCTCCCGAACCGGTCGTGTTTGCGTTTGAATTCGATGCCGGCAATAAAGAACGGTTGCTCGGCGGACTGGATGATATCGCCATCAGCCTGAATTACGAAAAAGACATCGCGCGTTTTGAAAAAACGCACGATGTCTTTTTGTCAACCAGGGTTGAATAAGGGTGTTTTCAATAGCCACAGAACCACACAGAAATACACAGAAAAATTCAAAATAGCGTGTGTCTTTCTGTGGCTATCGAAAAAGTGGCGCCGTATTTACGAATGCGTACCCATGCTCATAAGTTCTTTTGATAATCCAAGCCCATTCAAAATTCGATCCGCCGGAGGCGGACTAGAGCTTGCTCGCCTTCGGCGAGTCGAACGTTCGATGTTTGACGTCCATTCTTTTCCTACTCATCGGTCACGCATCCTTCAGAGGCCGATTTGACATTTTTGATGTACTTGTAAAGCGTGCCGCGATTGGCTTTAAACGGTGGCGCCTGCCACACCTGGCGACGGGCTGCCATTTCTGCTGCACTGATTTCAAGATCCATTCTGTTATTCCGGGCATCGATGGTGATATGGTCGCCGTTTTTTACCAGGGCTATCGGACCGCCCTCCTGGGCTTCGGGTGTGATATGGCCGACAATGAATCCATGCGAGCCGCCTGAAAAGCGGCCATCTGTCAGCAATGCCACATCTTTGCCCAAACCGGCACCCATAATGGCCGATGTGGGTGTCAGCATTTCGGGCATGCCCGGGCCGCCCCTGGGTCCCTCGTAGCGGATGATGACCACATCGCCTTTCCTGATTTCATCTTTTTCCAGCGCAGTCAACATCTCTTCTTCCGAATCGAAGACTTTGGCAGGACCGCTGAAGGTGAGGCCCTCTTTTCCGGTAATTTTGGCGACGGCGCCTTCGGGTGCCAGGCTGCCCCGCAGGATCTGGATGTGTCCGGATGCATGCACCGGGCGATCCAGGGGACGGATGATTTTTTGATCCTCGGCCAGCGGCGGCAGGTCCGCCAGGTTTTCTGCCAGGGTTTTGCCTGTGACCGTCAGGCATTCCCCATGCAGCAGGCCTTCTGCCAGCAGATATTTCATCAATCCCGGGATGCCACCGACACTGTCCAGATCTTCCTGTACATAGCTGCCGCTGGGTTTCATGTCGGCCAGCAGCGGCACGCGGTCACTGACCTTCTGGAAGTCATCGATTGTCAAGGACACGTCCACCGCCCGGGCCATGGCGATCATGTGCAGGACGGCATTGGTGGAACCGCCCAGGGCTGCTATCACCACCATGGCGTTTTCAAATGCTTTGCGGGTCAGGATATCGCCGGGTTTGATATCTTTTTCCAGCAGGCGCCGGATGGCTGCACCGGCCTGGATGCATTCTTCCAGTTTACCATCTGATTCAGCCGGCCGGCTGGCACTGTATGGCAGCGACATACCCATGGCCTCAATGGCCGATGCCATTGTATTGGCGGTGTACATCCCGCCGCATGCTCCGGCGCCGGGACAGCTGTGTTTCACGATGGCGCGGCGGCGGTCTTCATCGATGGTGCCGGCCAGATATTCGCCATAGCTCTGGAAGGCAGACACGATATCCAGTTTGGCACCTTCCAGATGCCCGGCCCGAATGGTCCCGCCGTATATCATCAGGGCGGGTCGATTGAGCCGCGCCATGGCCATCAGGCAGCCGGGCATATTTTTATCACAGCCCGGCAGCGAAATATTGGCGTCGTACCACTGGGCCCGCATAACCGTTTCGATCGAATCGGCAATCAAGTCCCGTGACTGCAGCGAATAGCACATCCCCTCGGTACCCATGGATATGCCGTCACTGACCCCGATGGTGTTGAAGCGCAATCCCACCAGGCCCGCGCTCTCGACACCTTCTTTGACTCTGGCAGCCAGATCGTTCAGATGCATGTTGCAGGTGTTGCCTTCATACCACACACTGCTGATACCCACCTGGGCTTTGTCCATGTCGGCGTCGGTCAGACCGGCGCCGTAAAGCATGGCCTGGGAGGCCCCCTGGGATTTCGGGCCTGTGATGCGGGAACTGTACCTGTTCAATTTTGCGGCCATCTGCCCCTCCTTTTTTTAATTTCAGAGTTAACTATTTTTCAATAAACCTATGCACTGCCTATCATATTACAACATTAAAACAAGGATTTTAGGGCGGGCAGATCGGTTTGACTTCCCTTGCGGATTGAAAAAAATAATGGTTTATGATCTACTGCTTTTCTGATGACAAAATGGATATCTATCATAATACGTGTGTCAATGTTGTTTTGTTTGGCCGCCGGAAATGTTCCGGCGCAACAGACCGAAACCGTCGCCGAGTCGATGGTAATAAATCGATGGCACCGACTTGCAGACGGCCTCGATATGGGAACTTTCCAGGCAACGCTGCCAACCGATGCCGGTGACTCACTGGTATATATTTTGCGAATCGATCCGGCCCGTTACAAATTCAAGCTTTTGAACGCGTCGGCCACCCATGAAGGGCAAATGCTCACTGCCAGGCAATGGTGCCGGCAGTACGGTCTGGTGGCGGCCATTAATGCCAGCATGTATCAGACTGACTACAAGTCGAGCGTTTCCCTGTTGCGAAAGCCGGGCCACATAAACAATCCCAGGTTGTCCAAAGATATGACCGTGCTGGCTTTTGACCGGCTCAGCCCGGATGTACCGCCGGTCAAAATAATCGATCGGCAGTGTGAAGACTTTCTGCTCTGGAAAAAAAAGTACGGCACCCTGGTCCAGAGTATCCGGATGATCTCATGCACCGGCCGGAATGTATGGCAGCAGCAACCGCGAAAATGGAGCACGGCCGCCATCGGCACCGATCAGCACAACCGGGTGCTGTTTGTCCATGTGCGTTCATTGTATTCCACCCATGACCTGATCAACATTCTCCAGGCGCTGCCGATTGGTATTGAAAGGGCCATGTATGCCGAAGGCGGGCCCGAGGCCCAGCTTTATGTCAGATCCGGCAGCAGCGAATTTGAATTCACCGGCGGTCACCTCAATCAAAATAACCTGAAACTGCTATCCTGGCCGGTTCCGAATGTGATCGGGATATCTTTACGCGAAAAGGCTTTAAAATAATTATTGGCTGCCCCGGTTCCTCAGAAAACGGACGATCTGCCTGGCAATATAGCGAGCGTCTTTTCCGACGCCATGGATTAAATGAGAGCCGAAAGTTCGCTGGTAGCGTAAGCCCAGAAAAAAAATTCCTCCGGGACGGTATCCCTTCCCGAATAGTGTTTTCCGGCGGGTTGTGCAAATCGATGTATCCGGATTGGGCACGTGTATGAAGCTGTGATCGACGCTAAAGCCCGTACACCAGATAATTTCCAGATTTGAAAGTGATACGTACTGCCCATCGGCGCAGCAAACTACTCTGCTTGTTGCCGCCATTGCCCGACCCACCGGGAATATCCCATATGTTGAAGCCAGTTGCCCTGGCGACGGGGCCATTGCAAAGTCTCCCTTATGTGCTCCGGGTAACAGGCGTTTAACAGGTGAAGTTCGACTCGGCAGGCTGAATATTCTCAAGAGTCGGGGAATCGCACCGATGGGAACACCCAGAATCGATTTTGGTATAACGGTGTTGCCGCTGCAGGCCAGGAAAATCTGGTTGAACCGCTTTGTCTTTGCCAGGTCTTCACATATCTGGATGCCACTGCTGCCTGACCCAACGATCAGGACATTTTCCTGCGTAATGTCAGATGGCCTGCGGTATTCTGAAGAATGGTGCTGTGGAATTCGGGGGTCAATCGATTCGGCCAGGTTCGGTATTTTCGGTTGCATGCACCAGCCGGTGCAGATAGCTACGGCGGTTGCACGATATTGACGGGCAGGTGTTTTAACAGCCCAGTGCCCGTCAGACCGCAGACTGATGGCAAGGGCCTGCGAATTTTCTTTCAGCGGCGGATTGACGCGATTTAGATAATCCTGAAAATAGTCGAGTATCACTGATTTGCCGGCCATCTCATACCAGCGGCTGTTCGGGGCAAATGATGCCCGATCTCCGGGAAGCCGATTCATCCAATTGGCCGTATTCATCCGGAAGCTATCCCAGCGGGTGTACCAGCTTGAAAAGGCGCGGTCCTTTTCCAGGATGATGTGATCAACACCAAACTTATTCAGAAAATAGCTCAGGCAAACACCGGCCTGGCCGGCACCCACAATGACAACAGAATAGGCTTTCATCGGCTACCGATCCCTTACGACTGCACATTGGTGGTTTCGATTGATATCTAATTATCTGGATAGTGCTTTACACAGCCATTCTATTAATTTAAAAATCCCAGGGTCAAGTTTCATCCAGGGGAATAATATTTTAGAAGAACAAAGGAAGGATTCACTCCGTGCCATACAATCAAGAGATAGAAACCCGTATTTTGGAGGCAGTCGCCGGATGGGACAATTGCGCTGCAAAAAAAATGTTCGGGGGCATTTGTCACCTCAGGAACGGCAACATGTTTTGCGGTGTATATAAGGATTATCTCATCTTGCGGCTGGGGGAAACGGCGGCTGCCGAAGCACTCGCACAGCCGCATGTCCGCCCGTTTGATATTACCGGCCGGCCGATGAAAGGCTGGGTGATGGTCGCATCGACAGGCTTTGACTCTGCTGACGATTTAAGTGAATGGCTGGAAAAGGCCCGGGATTTTGTCGATAACCTGCCGCCCAAGTAATCTGGTTGGGCGTTTGCCTGCGACAAACCCGGGCAGTCGGGGATTTTGGCCGCGGGTTATCGCATTTAACCGAAATTATACTGTTTTCTTTTAATGTAAAGTAGGCTATATTCTAGGCTCTCAATTTTCTAAATATCCGGGCATCCTCAAACCATGAAACATGGCAAGGTCATCAATTTTAATTCCAGGCAACAGCTGCTGGCTAAAGCCCGCAGCTACGTCGATTCGGTGGAATCGTTTCTGGATGAACAGCAGATTGCGATTCCACTGCTGATCCGGGCTTTGAGGCAAGCCGACCCGGAGCTGAAGTGTGAAATTATTTTATTGCTGGGTGGATTTGCCAGGGAACAGGTGGCCTGGCCACTGTATCGAATTATGACCGATGATGCCGAAGTGGATGTCGTTCGGCATGATGCGGCCATTCAGCTCAGTGTTACTTTACCACATTTGAAAGATCCGGACCCTCTGGTTGACTGCCTGCTTGCGGATCTTGATAATGACAATCCGGAGTTAAGGGCCAATGCGGTGTTTGCCCTCGGCTGGGAAGGCAACCTGCGGGCTGCCACAGCCCTGATCGAACGCTTGTACGATTCGGATGCCCTCGTTCAGCAATCGGCCGTCAATACAATTTCGAATTTACGGGATGAGCGGATTTTCAGCCTGTTGCTGGATCGTTTGGAACACGGTCCCATCGAACAGAAACGGAGCATTCTTTTTAATCTATGGCGGTTTGAAAATAAACTGGACATCGTCGAAGCCGTCTATCTCAAATACCTGCGGCAGGATAAGACCGATCTGCGCTATGATGCCCTGATTTTACTTGGTTCGCTGGCCGAACCGGCCGACTATGTTGAAATTTACCTGGAATGTTTGCTGGATGACGCCCCCCGCGTACGGGCCCTGGCGCTCGACCGTCTAAAGGAAGTGGACAAACAGGTGCTGCGACCGTGGCGGTCTCAAATAGAGCCGCTGCTGGACGATACCGACAACTATGTCAAACAGGCTGCCGTTGCGGTGCTGAACCAACTTTAATGGTCTCGTAAAAAGTCGTAAATTCCTCTGTAGCGTCATTCCGGCGAAAGTTGGGCATCCAGTGAAGCTTTAGCGCTATCCAGTAATTTCAATTTCTTATGGATGCCGGATCAAGTCCGGCATGACGAAATCGGACTTTTTACGGTTTGATCAACTTTAACTTTCAAACAAATCCCAATAATCAAGGTCTGAAATCACAAAACGGGTCGGTCTGTTTGAAACATTGGAAGTTCGTAAACGCCAGCTGAATCAAGTAATGCAGTCTACCCTCAATACATTTGCGGGGTAAGACAACAAAATTCAGCGTACACTTTCAAGCCCGCCATCGCCAACCACGTGTCTGTAGGCCGTGAAGGTCAGCAGTCCGCCTGCAATTCCGCCTGCGGCCTGAATCAAATTGGGAACAATTTCCGATAGCGCGCCCTGCAGTCCGATGTTGGGCATCAGGGCTTCGGCCGTAAAATAAGTGGCCACCATGGCACTGCCACCCAGTAAAAGCAGTATCCACCGGATAATCTTCGGTTTACCGGCCGCTGCGGCGCACAGCCCCCCCTCCAATCCTTTGGCCAGCAACGTGATCGGTGCAAACATTGCGAATCCACCCAGAATATCGGCCAGGGCCGAACCGATGCCGCCGGCGGCGGCGCCCCAGAGAAAACCATTCTTTTTGGCCAGACTCCCCAGCACCAGACCGGAGAAAACGACGGCCACATCACCGAAGTTGAAATATCCGCGGCTGGGCAACGGTATCCGGATAAACAGGGTAATCAGTGCCGTTACCACCGTAAGTGCAATCAATGCAATTTTTATATTTTTCATTTGCTGACCTCAGATAGATGCCGGTACCGGTTCTGCAACAGCCGGTTGGAATTTTCTATTTCTTCGTAAAGATAAAGATAAAGAGCAATAATCAGACAGGCGTATTTTGTCAATCCGTATCTGACCCGGCGCTCTGATTTTAACCCCGAATAGGTGTTGAGGTACCAGGTAAACCGGGCCAGTATTTTGCTTCCTTTCTGGAAAGCAGATTTCATGGTGATCAGATCCACGCGTTTTTTTATCGACAACGGCAGGTTGAGAATGTCCAGATAAGTGACGTATGATAGCAGGATCTGTAAAAACATCAATGAACTTGGGAAAATCATGCATTTGATGAACGTGTCTTCGAGCCAGTCCTGGCGTCCGAGCAACCGGATGAAATGAAAAACCAGACCAAAAAAAAACAGACAAAGCACAAACGGAAGGCAAAACTTCAGCAGGTTCACCGTCTCTTTGATACTGAACCGCCGGACATTCCAACCGATGACGCCCACCAGAACGATCAACTGAACGGTCATGTGATCATAATAGGGGCCAAAAACAAAGAGCCAGAAAAATACCAGCGTTAGCAGGAATAAAGCGCCCAGTTTTAAGATTGCCATGCCGGATCCTCGATTATCCGAACCTGTTTTAGCGGACCGTTATCCGGCACCGGATCAAAGCGCAGGTTGCCGGTCCGGTATTCGTCGGCGATGCCTGCGGGTTTGCGGTCATGATCGTGGTGGGTGACAAAGATATAGTGCTGGATAAAGGTGTGACTCCATTCGAAAATAAAGCCATACTCTGAAAAGTATTTATCGAATTCATCCAAAATAAAAATGCGCGCCGAAGTGCTGTGCGTAATCCAAAGCTTGAGAATATCAAGCGCATCGGCACCCATGACCCGGTGCCCCAATGCGGCCAGCAGGGCCCGCAGGGTATACAGCTGAATTCGGATATCCTGGCCGATATACAAATAGCCAAGGTTGTGTCGGTCCAGGGCGGGAATGAGGATTTTTTCCAGAAAAGAAGTCTTTCCGATCCCGTTGGCACCCCGTATAAAATAACAGCCCTTATCCCTGCCCAGATCGAAACTTGCGGGTAGGTCGAACCGGAGTTTTCTTTCGGGTACCGCATAGTTGCCGCTTTTTATTTCCATACTCAAGCCTGCATTGATCCGGTTTTGCAAGGTGAATCCGACCGGGGCGGACTGCAAGTGCGATCTGTGCGCAGGGTGCGCTGCTATCGCTTAGTACACACATTCGTAAATATGGTGATGGTGTTATTTACCACAGAGAACACAGAGTTCACAGAGCCATAAATTTTACGCTTTTCTCTGTGCTCTCTGAGTCCTCTGTGGTTTAGCAATCGTTGACCAAAATACGTCACCGAATTTATAAAATCATGCACTTAGTTTGGATCGATTTCTCTGATCTGACCCCGGTCGCTGGTATAAATCCGGATACCGTGGGTGTCGCGTATCGCATAGAATTTGGCAAGTAAAAGTTGACGGTTGGATGTGCTGATCGATTCCAGAACGTGATTCAGCAGTAATTTGAGACCTTTTTTGTTTTGTTCGCGAATGAAGGTTATCACCAGCAAGCAGGCCAGTATGGCCCGCTGGCCGCCCGAGTAGCGATCGATATTCCAGTCCGCGGCAACTTCCAGCAGTTTAAATGCGGCAGCTTCGGTCACAACTTTTTCGATCAGTCCAGGGTCGTTTTTTTTTTGCAGCAACAGTACTTCTTCCCGCAGCGTGGCCGCAATGAATAAATGCTCGTACTCCAGAATCAGGTATTCTTGATCGTATTGTTTTAAAACAGATCCAAGATTGTAAATGGTCATAGCGGACCCCTTTATTATAATCGAAAACCTGGTCCTCTGGGCCAGGTCAGAGATAACTGGCTATGCCGTGAAAAAATGCCGAGGGATGCTGGAATATTCCATTTGACGTCTGAAGGAAAACGCCACCCTTCCGGGGTGATATCAAAGCCGGGTCCCCTGGGCCCGGATCCTTTACCGGGTTTTATAGAGATTGGCGGTCGAAAAAGCGGGCAGGGCGTTGAATCCTGCTGACCAGTGACTAAGTTTCTTTTTTTTTAAGGGCTTTTTTCAACGCGGCCGAATGGACGTGACCGGCAAAATGCACCGGGCTTTTGGCGTAAATCGGATCCCATCCGGCCGGATCGGCCGTGCAGAAATACTGAACCTCCAGACCGATTTTTGTGATGGCCTGTTCCGGCGGCAGATCCTTGACCCGGGATGCCGCTTTCCAGGTCGCGCCGCACGGCGCGCCGCGCACAACCTTGATTTCCGCTATCCTGTCGGAAGACAGCCGGACTTCAAATTCGGGCGCGCCAAACTGTTTTCCATACTCTCCCAGACAATCCTGCCGGGCCAGACCGCATCACGTCGGCGGCGTAAAGATGCCGCCGCCCTGAATCTTTTTACCGGAGGCGACCAAAGGGATATTCTGCCGGCGGCACAGGGCGGCCAGGTCATGGGACAAATCCGGATGTTTCAGAAAATCGAGCACCAGATCGGCCTCAATGGATTCCGGCAGGTATTCGCTGCTATCGTCGATAAGCGGCGGCAGCACCTGGTCGATATTGACCTTTTCGATTTGATAGCGGTCGTCTCCGTACCGCAGAACACCTTCAATTTTACTTTCACCGCTATGGTTCTGCTGAAATACGAGTATGCGTTGGGGATTTTTCATAGGTCCGTTAGCCCGTTTGCCCGTGGTCCGTTAGTCCGTTAGCCCGTGGCCCGTTAGCCCGTGGGCCCGTTAGCCCGTAGCCCGTTGGTCCGTTCGCCCGTGGCCCGTGATCGCCGGGTGGTTGTGTCTCCACGTTGCGATTGAATACACCGGACGGTAACCATGGCACAATATATTTTTTAGGGCAAGGCCTGGCTGTCGTATCATCGCCATCCCGTTTGCTGGACGATCAACTGGGGGTGCATGGACATTCTGGTTGATAAACAGAAAAAGTTGAGCCCGTTTAGCCGGTTGCGCCCGTTTTTTGGTTTAGCCAGTTGGAACAGATCGATCGTTTGAGAGATACGCATACCCACGAAGTTGAGATCTCTGGGGGTATCACATGCCAGGCTGAATTATGCAGGCGTCTGAATAAATTGGATTTGGTTCTTTTCGCGGAAAAAAATTGGCATTCGATTGAGTTTTAAACTCGACATCGGGAAGATAGTTAAGGCAGCTAAATAGAAATGCACCAACCGACTCAACCGTCCCAACTGTCCCAACGGGCTCAACGGGCTCAACCGGCTCAACGGGCTCAACTGGCCCAGCCGGCTCAACGGGCTCAACTGTTTTCCAATTCTTCCAGTTTTTTGGCAAACCGGGCGTTCTGGGATTCGAAGGTTTCGGTTGCATCTTCAAGTTCTTCAAAAAGCGCATCTATTTCGGCCTGGCAGGTGTGCATATTCTGTGAGATTTCCATAATGCGATTTGCCTTTTGATCCCGGGTGGCCGCCTGCATGTTTTCACCCAACTGGTTGAGGCGTTTCTCGGCGGCATCGATTTGATTTTCAATTTTCTGCAGCTGCTTTGCAAGCGGATTGAGAATCCGGCCTTTTTCGGTAATAATTTCAGAGCGCAATCGGCGCAGCTCCTTTTTATTTAATTTGGGCGCCGATTCATTTTCGGATGTCGGCTGACCCGCCCGGGCCTCTTCTTTCCAGCCGCCACTGTCCAGAAAGCGCTGATAGCTGCCCTCGAACACTTCGATCTGACCATCCTGAAAAATGATAAGGCGTTGAGCCAGGGCGTGCAGAAACATTTCATTGTGCGTGACCATAATAACGGTACCACTAAAACTGTCGATAGCGGCCAGCAGAGCGTCACAGGACTCCATGTCCAAATGGTTGCTGGGCTCATCCAGCAACAGCAAATTGACCGGGGTGACCAGCAGTTTACCCAGCATTACCCGGCTTTTTTCGCCGCCCGAGAGAACACTGATTTTCTTCAAGGCATCATCTCCGGTGAACATCATCGCACCACAGATGTTGCGGGCTGCCTGTCGGTCGACATCCGGATGGGTATACATAATTTCTTCTTCGATGGTACGGGAATCCACCAGGCTGGCAATGTTGGTCTGTTCGAAGAACCCCGGCAGCACATTTGGATTATAGACAATCTGGCCGGATTGCCCCTGCAATGCGCCTGCCAGCAGTCGCAACAGGGTAGTTTTGCCTTTCCCGTTGCGGCCGATCACACAAATCCGATTGCCCTTGGTGACCGTAAATCCGAGATTTTTGATAATCGGATCGTCTGCGGTGTAACCAAAGCCGAGGTTCTCGATACTGAGCATCGATTTTCCCGGAAAGGATTTACTGCGAAAAGCGAAATCCAACGATTTGATGCGATCCAGTTGGTTTTTCTGATCCATTTTCGACAGCAATTTAATGCGTGATTGAACCAGGTTGGCCAGCCGGGCTTTGGCTCTGAAGCGGGTAATGAATAGCTCGACTTCTTTTCGGCGGCGTTCGTCGTTCAGGCGTGTTTTTTCATAGACTTCTTCATCCTGGGCAATCTGGGTGTAGTATTTTGCGGTATTGCCGGCAAGTTTCCTTAATTTGCCGCGGTGAATACCCATGGTATGGGTCACAATTTTATCCATGAAACTGCGATCATGGGTGATCAGCATCAATTCATGCGGCCAGTTGACCAGAAAGTTCTCAACCCAGCGAATCGAGGTGATGTCCAGGTAATTGGTCGGTTCGTCGAGCAGCAGCAAATCCGGTTCAGAAACCAGTATTTTGGCAAGATTGAGTCGGACCTGAAAACCGCCTGAAAATTCATTCGGATGGCGCTGCATGTCCTGCCTGGAAAACCCAAGGCCGAAAAGTATTTTTTCGATCTTCCAGTAATGGCCCTGCTCGTGTTCGGGCAAATCAGTCATGCCTTCATCCAGTACGGTATCACGTGTGAACTGCAACTTTTGCCTGACATGGGCGATTCGGTAGTTCTTGGGAATGAGAATGCTGCCTGAATCCGGTTCCACTTCACCGATGAGCATGCGCAGCAGGGTCGTTTTACCATGACCGTTGCGTCCCACCAGACCCAGGCGCTCGCGCGGGTTCAGCTGGAAACTGACACGATCAAAAAGGTTCCGGCCACTATAACTTTTAGACAAATTTTCAACACTGATCATTGGGCGATCCCGTGCAGGATACAACAGCTGCCGGAGACAGCTGCTGGAATGGACTGAAATCGGTTCTTTCGATTTTCATCGTTCTGGTATATAGTGTCCGCGGTTTAACCTGTTATTGACCGACAGAAACGATGAATGGGCATTGCATCGGCTTGACACCCCGGCGGCAGTTCAATATGCTCCCGGGAAATGAACCGGCTACTTTTATTCAGGTCCACAAATTCGGGGGATGCGACGATTGCCCGGTGGAAGTATTTTGGTTGATGGCCCCAACCCGAATCTGTAAATCGTTCCGACGCCTTTCTTCAAACCGTTTATATTAATTCATTCGCATTAAACAAGCAATAGGATGCCAAATATGACGCAGAATGTAAATTTTGATAATCCCCTGCGACTTATCGGTGAACGGGCCATAGACATCACCCGGGAGTTGGGCGGCGTGGCGCTTTTTTTTATCAATAGCGTCGTTTTGATTTTTTCAATGCGCGCATTTTTTAGAAAAACATTGCAGCAGATCTATTTCATCGGGTCCAAATCGATCTTTATCATTTGTTTGACCGGCGCGTTTACCGGAATGGTACTGGGCCTGCAGGGATATTACGTTCTAATCAAATACGGTTCGACCGGTTCGCTGGGTTCCGCGGTTGCCCTGACCCTGGTCAGGGAGATGGGACCGGTGCTGACTGCCATAATGGTCATCGCCCGGGCCGGGTCAGCCATGGCCGCCGAAATCGGAATCATGCGCATATCCGAGCAGATTGATGCACTCGAAACCATGGATATCAATCCGATACAATTTCTTGTCAGCCCCAGGATTGCGGCAGCCTTGTTCAGTTTTCCGCTGTTGACGGCCCTGTTTGATGTGGTCGGTATCATCGGCGGGTATCTGACCGGATCGGTCCTGCTCGGTCTGAGCTCGGGGATTTATTTTGGCCGGGTCGAATCGAGCGTAAGCATGATGGATGTTAACGGTGGCTTCATCAAGGCCATCGTGTTTGCTGTTGTGGTCATTACCATTTGTTGTTATCATGGCTACTTTACGCACCGGCGGGCCAACGGATTCGGCGCAAAAGGGGTCAGCCATTCGACGACCCTGGCCGTCGTGCATGCCTGTGTGCTGATTCTGGTAACCGACTATGTCCTGACCTCTTTCTTGCTATGAACCAGCCCCTCATCGAGCTGAAAGACGTACACAAGCATTTCGGGGACAATCGGGTTCTCGAAGGTGTCAATCTATCCATCAGCAGCGGTCAGATCACAACGATCATTGGTAAAAGCGGTGCCGGTAATAGTGTGCTGCTGAAACATATTATCGGCCTTGTCCGACAGGACCGGGGCCAGATTAAATTTAAAGGTAAATCTGTCGCCGATATGACAGCGGTCGAACGCCAGGATTTGAAAAGCAAATTCAGTTATATGTTTCAGGGGGCGGCCCTCTTCGATTCCATGACTGTGTTCGAAAATATTGCCTTGCCCCTAAAAGAAAAAACCGGGATGTCACATTCGGCGATCGCCGACAAAGTTCATAAAAAAATGAGCCAGCTCGATCTGAGAAATATCGATGACGAATATCCATCCCAGCTGTCCGGTGGCATGCGCAAGCGGGTTGCCCTTGCAAGGGCCCTGGTAACCGATCCTGAAATTGTGCTTTTTGACGAACCGACCACCGGTCTGGATCCGATCCGTAAAAATGTCGTCCACAGTATGATTTTGGATTATCAGAATAAATTCGGATTCACCGGCGTCATTGTCAGCCATGAAATTCCGGATGTCTTTTTCATATCCCAACGGGTGGCCATGCTGGAAAACGGCAAGATACTATTTGAGGGCAGTCCGGGTGAAATCCAGCGCACCGATGACCCGTTGATCCAAAATTTTATCCAGGGCATGGAAAGCGGGCGGGATGAACTGACCGGCCTGGCATCGCAAATCACCGGTGCCAAGCGTTTACGCATGGAAATGGCCCGACTGCGCAATGACCGCATAGCATTTTCATTGATCCTGCTAACCGTTGAGAACCTGGATGAAATCAACCGGAAACTGGGGCACAAGGCAGGCCAGACCGCCATTAAAAATTTCGCCACCCAGCTCAACGAACGCATTCGAATAACCGATACCTGCTCACGCTACGGTCTCAATAAAATTCTACTGGTCCTGTCCAATACCGACATCGCCAGGGCGCGGCGTTTTTGCGATAAGTTATCCCATGAGATCCAGAATTTCGAGATCTTGAACATCATGCCGGACCCGGATTTTTGTCTTAGTGTCAGTGCCGGCATCGTCCAGGCCGATCGCGGAAGTCAGATCGAACAGATCCTGGCCCAGGCTGAAGTCGGCCGGGAGCAACTTTATGAGTTTCAGTTATGCAGATAGCGGTTGCCGTCAGCGGAACCATATTCCGCCTTTAAAAGACCCTTACCCAATGATATATGGTTTCATTGTTAGGTTAAAATGGTTATAGTATGGAGGCTTTATGAAGCGAACGTCGGTGGAGACAGCCGTCGGAATATTCGTGCTGATCGGGCTGGCCTGTGTCGGGTACCTGACCATCCAGCTGGGTAAAATGGAATTGATCGGTGGTGATTACTATCAGTTATCCGCCCGATTTCAGAATATCTCCGGACTTAAAATCGGATCCCATGTGGAGATGGCCGGGGTGCACATCGGAAAGGTCGACCAGATCAGTCTGGACCAGGAGCGCCAGGTCGCCTTTGTCCGGATGAAAATATTGAAAGGCATCGAACTGGCCGATGATACCATTGCCTCCATCAAGACATCCGGGCTTATCGGGGATAAATTCATAAAAATAACGCCCGGTGCTTCCGATTTTTTCTTCAAAGAAGGCGATTTGATAACCGAAACCGAGTCGGCCCTGGATATCGAGGAACTGGTCGGAAAATTCGCATTTGGTAAGGTCGAATAAATGCGTATCCGGTGCTATCACAGACAGGAGTCTGTTTTGAAAAAGATATTCACAATCGGGTTGCTTTCCAGCGCGCTTGTCGTTCTGGCATCGGTCGCATGGTCCAATCAACCGCTGGATTCGATCAAAGGTCCCATTGACCAGGCGTTGACTATTTTAAAAGATCCCCGCTATGCCGACCCGGCCAGGCGGGTGGAACTGCGCCAGAGACTCTGGGATATTACCAGTTCATTGTTCGATTTCAGGCTGATCGCCAAACGTACAATCGGCCGCTACCACTGGAAAAAAAGTTTTACGGACAGCCAGCGCCAGTAATTCACCGACCTTTTTGCTCAATTTGTGGGTAACAACTATCTTGAGCGCATCAAAGGGAACTTTCAGGACATTCGAATCGAATATGTCGGGCAGGAGATAAGCGACAGCAAGCCGGTTGCGCGGGTAAAAACGAATATTATCCGATCCACCGGTCCGGTCTCTCTGGATTACAGTTTAAGAATGCGCGACGGGTCCTGGAAAATATATGACGTCTATGCCGAGGGCGTCAGCCTGACCCAGAACTATAAATCCCAGTTCGAGAAAATACTGATGAATGAAACCCCTGCCCAGTTGATCGTCCGGTTAAAGAAAAAGGTGGAAGAGCAGGAACAAAACCTGGCGGCCGCCGAATAAGCACCGGCAGATTTGAGCCGTGTCAACCTGATAGGATGTGCTGAAACACACAAGAATCTATGGTGCCCCGTTGCCGAGGATGGGGCCTTTTTAACGGTCCGGCGTTCGAATACGTGTTGCAACCCCCGATTGAGACGGTCTGCCTGTATTGGATGCAAACAGTTGAAATAGTGACCATGTCTGATCAAGTTCCCTTATCTGGTATCTTCTGGCGTTTAATCCGGCTTCAGTTTTTTGTGCTGGGGTTTGTGTTCATCCTGTCGACCGGCGTGCAGGCCCAGTTAACGCCGTCTGAGCCGATCAGAAACCAGAAATCCGGCACCGGGGTCGAAAAAGAAAAAGCGCCCCTGGCAGAGGGCGAAGATGATTTTTTCAAAGATGAATTCGCATTTGACGACCTGGAAGAGGGCAGCGCGCCTGCGATCGTAGCCGATCCCCTTGAACCGGTCAATAGAGCGATATTCGTTTTTAACGACAAATTTTATTTCTGGATCCTCAAACCGATTACCGAAGGCTACCGGTGGGTGTTACCGTCAGTGGCCCGAACCGGTGTCAGCAATTTTTTCGTCAACCTTTTTACACCCATCCGGTTGACCAATGCCCTGCTGCAGGGCAAATTCGATTCGGCCGGAACCGAATACGCCCGTTTCGTAACCAACACGTCTCTGGGGGTGCTGGGCTTTGGCAACCCGGCCAAAAACCTCTACAACCTGGAGAAACAGGATGAGGATTTCGGCCAGACGCTTGGCGTTTACGGTGTCGGGAACGGATTCTTTGTCATGTTGCCCTTTCTGGGACCTTCGAGCCTGCGTGACGGCCTGGCACTCATTCCGGACTGGTATCTCAGTCCCATAACCTACATTGTTGATTCGACAACGATCACGCTCGGCCTGTACACGCTTCGGACCGTCAATGAGACCTCTTTCCGCCTCGGCGACTACGAGGCCATCATAGATGCAGCCCTGGATCCGTACGCGGCGATCCGCAACGGCTATATTCAGTTCCGCCGGGCTAAAATTCTCGACTAAATCCGCAAAACCGGTTTTGAGCAATTCCTTTGTGCTTTCTGCTTGACAAAACAGCCTGATTACATAAGGTACAGATCGATTGCAATGCAGGGCCATTACGGAGGAGGGTATGGGGGTATGAAAGTTCTGGTAAGTGATAACCTGGGCGAGCTCGGCATCGAGATGTTACGGGCGGAAAATGATTTCGAGGTCGATGTTAAAACCGGACTGTCGGCCGACGAACTCAAATCGGTAATCGGCCCCTACGAAGCCCTGGTAATCCGCAGTGGTACGAAAGTGACGGCCGAACTGCTGGAGGCCGCCGAGAACCTCAAAGTCATCGGTCGGGCCGGTATCGGACTGGATAATGTGGATATCGCGGCAGCCACCAAAGGCGGAGTGGTGGTCATGAATACGCCCACCGGAAACGTCATTACGACCGCCGAGCATGCCATTGCCATGATGATGGCCCTGTCCCGCAATATTCCCGCCGGCACCGCCACCCTGAAGGCCGGACTGTGGCAAAAAAAGAGCCTCCAGGGGCGTGAGGTTTACAATAAGTACCTTGGTGTTATTGGATTTGGCAAAATCGGATCCATTGTGGCGGATCGTGCGCGTGGACTCAAGATGCGGGTCATTGTGCATGATCCGTTTGTTTCGCCTGAACAGATCGGAAAGACCGGATTTACCAGTGTCAGCTTGCAAGCGCTTTACCGCAAAGCCGATTTTATCACCCTGCATGTGCCCAAAATGCAAAGCACCCACAGGCTGATCGACCGGGAGGCTTTCGATCAGATGAAAAATGGTGTCATGCTCATCAATTGCGCGCGAGGCGGCATTATCGACGAAGATGCGCTCTATGAGGCACTCGATTCGGGCAAAGTGGCCGGGGCGGCGCTGGACGTTTTTGAAACCGAACCGCCGGGCACCTGCCGGCTGTTCGATGTGGATCGGGTGATATGTACACCGCATCTGGGGGCCTCCACCCTTGAAGCCCAGACCAAGGTCGCGCTGGCCATTGCAGAACAGGTCATCGAATATCTGAAACATGGCACGATTACCAATGCGGTCAATGTGCCCTCGGTCACGGGCGAATTGCTCACCAAAATAGGGCCGTATATTAGTCTGGCTGAGCGAATTGGTTCGTTGCAGGCCCAGCTGTCGCTTGGACCGGTGAAAAAAGTGGAGATCGAATATGCCGGCAAATTTGATGATCTGGATATGACGCCGGTTTCAAACGCCTTTCTGAAAGGTCTGTTGACCCCGATGGTCAGGGATTCGGTCAATTATGTCAATGCGCAGATCATTGCCCGTGAAATGGGCATCAAAGTTACCGAAACAACCGGGGGTGAGTCCGATCACTTTGTCAACCTGTTAACCGTGCGGGTGATTACCACCGATATGACCACCACCATTTCCGGGACCATTTTCGGCAAATCCGATCCGCGTATCGTCAAGATAAACAATTTCGGACTTGAATTGATTCCAGAAGGTTACCTGGCCTTGATTTACAATCAGGACAAGCCGGGAGCCATCGGCAGCATCGGTACCACGCTCGGCATTTACAAAATAAATATCAGCCGTATGCAGGTCGGCCAGGACCAGGATGGTGAAAACAATATCATCTTTCTGCGCACCGACACGCCGATTACCGATGAAGCCCTGATCGCCCTGCGGCAGTTGCCGCTGGTCAATACGGTGACGCCGTTGGTATTCTGATTAAACTAATTTTTTGATCCATTGAGCAGGAGGCCGATCATCATGCCAGAAGAAAAAAAAGATTCTGTTGAAAAGGACCGCAGCGTATCTGCAGAAAAAGATGCTAACGCTGAAACCGACAAAAAAGAGAACTCGAAGGCCGGAGCAAAACCTTCCCCAAGCACAGACGATGGCCAGTTCCCTTTGCCCAAAATCAATTTTTCAACTTTTGTAATTTCCTTGAACGCCTCGGCCCTGGTACACCTGGGGCAACTTGAGGATCCTGCCAGCGGAACAAAATCGAAAAATCTGCCTATGGCAAAGCAAACCATCGACATATTGAGTATGCTTGCAGAAAAAACCAAAGGCAATCTGCTGGTGGACGAAGAAAATATTCTTAAAAATCTTCTCTACGATCTGCGAATCAACTACGTGCGGGAAAAAGGCTAGATTCGCAGCCTGTTATGAAAATACTTTCACCGGCCAAGATCAACCTTTTCCTGCACGTTACCGGGAAACGTCCCGACGGATACCATGAACTGGTATCGCTGATGTGCTGCCTGGAATTATACGATACAATCGAAATATCCCCGGGCGGTAGAGGGTTGCGTGTGCGTTGTTCCCACCCCCAGGTCCCCGAAGACGATACCAATCTGGTCCATCGTGCCGCGCGCCTGTTTTTCCGGCACCTGGAGACAGCAAAAGCGCAAACAGACCCGGATCTTCTGATTCGAATTGAAAAAAACATACCGGTCGCTGCCGGACTGGGAGGCGGCAGCAGCAACGCGGCCGCCACGCTCCTGGGACTCAATCGCCTCTACAAAAACCCCTATACGGTTGAACACCTGTCCAAATTGGCATTGCATATCGGCGCCGATGTCCCCTTTTTTTTGTATGGCCGGCCGGCCATTGTCACGGGCGTCGGTGAACGCCTGGAACCATACCACGGCCTTAAGACCCTGCATGTATTGCTGGTGTATCCGCAAGTATCTGTATCCACCGCTGAAGTATACAAAAATCTGGATTTAGGATTGACAAAATGTGAAAAACAACTTAATAGCTTTCTTTTGGATAAAAGGGCTTTTGATCCGTCGCTTCACCTGTGTAACGACTTGGAAGCCGTCTCTATACAGCGTTATCCGGCGATCGCCGCAGTAAAAGCGGCTTTGTCGGCACAGGATGCGGTGGGCGTGCTGATGTCGGGCAGCGGGTCGTCTGTCTTCGGCATTTTCTTCGATTCCGATGCCACCGGCCGGGCCGCAGCGTACATTGCCGATAAAACTGCGTGGCAGGTATATGTGACCCAGACAAGCGCTGCAGCCGGTTGCCGGGTTATCGAAGCATAAACGTACGGCGCCGGCGGAACCCAGCAAGGGCAAAACAATTAAACAATCGAGCCCGCAATGAACGCAGTCGCCGCTTGCCGGTTGTACGGTTCAGTGTCAACGGACTGCCGAATCGCGACAGTTTGAATTTTCAACCGGGGCCATGGCACCCGGTTTTGCAATATAAACAATCCTGAAAAACATTGCTGGGGCGTCGTCAAGTGGTAAGACACAGGATTTTGGTTCCTGCATTCGGAGGTTCGAATCCTCCCGCCCCAGCCAATATTTGTGATCCGGCAACCAGGTAATCGCAATGGGTGATTTTGTAATTTTTTCCGGCAACTCGAATCTGGAACTGACCGCCAGGATCTGCGACTATCTGAAGACCCCGGTAGGGCAGGCAACCGTTAAGACGTTCAGTGACGGTGAAATTCAAATCGAGATCAAAGAGAATATTCGGCTGAAGGATGTCTTCGTTATTCAGTCGACCTGCCACCCGGTGAATGATAATCTGGTCGAATTGCTGCTGATGATCGACGCCTGTCAACGTTCATCGGCCAGGCGGATTACAGCTGTTATGCCCTATTACGGCTATGCCCGCCAGGACAAAAAGGTCGCTCCGCGCGTTCCGATCAGTGCCAAACTGGTTGCGGACATGCTGACCGTGGCCGGGACTCAGAGACTCATTACAATGGATCTGCACGCCGGTCAGATTCAGGGCTTTTTCAGCATCCCGGTCGACAACCTGTTTGCCGCCCCGGTTCTGATCAATTATATTCGAGAAAAATTTGCGGACAATCTGGTGATTGTCTCTCCGGATGCAGGTGGCGTGGAAAGAGCCCGGGCATTTGCCAAACGGCTCGATGCGGATCTTGCCATCGTTGATAAACGGCGCTCGGCGCCAAACAAGGCTCAGGCCATGGCCGTGGTCGGTGACGTAAGCGGGAAAACCGCCGTCATCCTGGATGACATGGCCGACACCGCCGGCACGCTTACCGAGGCGGCAGCGGCCCTTCGCAATGCCGGTGCCGGAGAGGTCCATGCATGCTGTGCCCATGCGGTACTGTCAGGACCGGCGGTGGATCGGATCAATGATTCTTTTTTGAACAGCATGGTGGTAACCGACACCATTCCGTTAAATGATCTGGCGCGCACCTGCGGCAAGATTCAGGTCCTTTCGATTGCCGAGCTGGTGGGCGAGGCTATCGTGCGCAGTCACACCGGTGATTCGGTTACTTCGCTGTTCGTGTAATAGATTTAGAAAACAATTTAAGGAGGACATATTTTTGGAAAAAATTGCAATGAAAGCAACGGTTCGAAAAACCAGAGGCAACGGGCCGGCTAAAGTCCTCAGGCGTGAGGGGTATGTGCCGGCCGTTCTATATGGCCCGGATGCAGAAGCGATTTTGCTGTCCGTGAACACCAGGGATTTTGAAAATCTTATCAAGCATCGCAATATCAACCAGCTGCTGCTCAACCTGACCATCGGAAATGGCCAACCGGTTACCAAAGCCGTAATGATCAAAGAACTGCAGACGCACCCGGTCAGTCAGAATATCCTGCACATCGATTTTTACGAAATCGATATGAAACGTAAAATCCGGATCAATGTTCCGGTTGTCACGACCGGCAAGTCCATAGGGGTTGAATCGGGCGGCGTGGTGCAGATCGTCCGGCGTGACCTGGAAGTCTTCTGCATGCCGACCGAAATTCCCGAAGCCATCGAGATCGATATTTCCGAATTGAATATGGGACAGTCGGTGCATGTCCAGGAAATACCACTGGAAGACAACATCGAGATAGCGGCGGATGTGAATTTCACCGTCGTCACGATTCTCAGTCCCAAGGTCGATATAGCCCTGGATGAGGAAGAAGCCGCCGCAGAGGAAGCCGCCGCAGCAGCAGAAGAGGACGCTGAAGAGGGCGCTGAAGAGACGGCTGCCGAAGATGATGAGCAATAACGAGCAATACCGGCCGCCGCCCGGTTGTGCCGATTTCCAGTCGATCTGCGGCACGGATGATCCGGTCGGTGCATATACCTGGCGTCATTGTATTAAATACCCATGCGCTTAGTCGTCGGTTTGGGAAACCCCGGGAAAGCTTACGTCAAGACCCGCCATAATGCGGGCTTTATGGCGATCGATCGGCTGGCCGATGAATTTGGCATCGACGTTCGGAAAAAGAGATTTAACGCCGGCTTCGGCAAAGGTGTCATCGAAGGACAGCCGGTGATACTGGCCAAGCCGCTGACTTTCATGAATAACAGCGGTCCGCCTGTGAAACAACTGTACGACTACCACAACATTGCATCCAAGGATCTGTTGATCATACACGACGACATTGACCTTGAATATGGAAGAATAAAAATAAAAGAGAAAGGAGGACATGGAGGGCACAATGGTTTGAGATCATTGATGGGTTCCTTTGGCGGCGGCGATTTTGCCCGAATCCGGATTGGCATCGGACGCTCGGTGGCCGGCCTTGAGGTAACCGATCATGTACTGGGAGGCTATACGGCCGGAGAAAAAACGGTGCTGCCCAAAATTCTCGAGCGGACCCGCGATGCGGTGATCACAATCCTCACCGATGGCATCATGGACGCCATGAACCAGTTTAACGACAAACGACAGAAGATCGCTGATTGAAACTTATAGATTAAAGATGGAGGAAGGAATGGAGTATTTACCGTTAATTTGCACACTTGTCGGCGCTGCCGGCGTTTTGTTCTCGATTATTACAGCGGGTCAGGTCAAGAGCGCGCCCGCCGGTGATGAAAAAATGCAGGAAATTGCCGGTGCGATCAAAGAGGGCGCGATCGCCTACCTGAACCGTCAGCTCAAGAGCATGGGGGCTGCCGGCATCGTCTTATTTATCATCATCGCGGCCGGACTCGGCATCAAGACCGGAATCGGTTTTGCCGTCGGCGCGATCGCCTCATTTGCAGCCGGTTATATCGGCATGCGGGTTTCGGTTCTGGCCAACGTCCGCACCGCTGAGGCGGCCAAAAGCGGCCTGGCCAAGGCCCTGGACATGGCCTTCAAAGGCGGGGCGGTCACCGGTATGATCGTTGCTGGCCTGGCCCTGACGGCCGTTGCCGGTTACTACTCCCTGCTGCTGGCCACCGGCACACCGGTCCGGGACGCGGTTATCGCCCTGGTGGCCCTGGGTTTTGGCGGCAGCCTGATTTCGATTTTTGCCCGTCTGGGCGGCGGCATCTTCACCAAGGGCGCCGATGTGGGCGCCGACCTGGTCGGTAAGGTGGAAGCCGGGATTCCCGAAGACGATCCCCGCAACCCGGCCGTTATCGCCGATAACGTCGGCGACAATGTCGGTGACTGCGCCGGTATGGCCGCCGACCTTTTCGAGACCTATGCGGTTACTGCGGTAGCCGCCATGCTGCTTGGCAACTTGCTTTATCCCGAGGTTGCGATCGCCACGGAATTTCCACTGGTGCTGGGTGCCATCTCGATCGTTGCTTCGATTATTGCCGTTTTCTTTGTGCGCCTGGGAGCCGACGAATACATCATGGGCGCCCTCTACAAAGGCATGTTCGGTGCTGCCATCCTGGCCGGTATCGCTTTTCTGGTGGCCTGCCAGAAGTTGATCGGAAACAACATCCCGGGTATCTCCGGACTGCAGGTTTTTTACTCAACCGTGGTGGGTCTGGTACTGACGGTTGTGATCGTTATCATCACCGAATACTACACCGGTATTCGCCGGCCGGTCAAGTTTGTGGCCGAAGCCTCCACCACCGGTCACGGCACCAACATCATTGCCGGGCTGGCCGTCAGCATGGAATCCACCGCGCTGCCGGTGCTGTCCATCTGCCTGTCCATCGGCCTGGCCTACTATTTTGCCGGTCTGTACGGGATTGCCATGGCGGCCATGTCGATGCTGTCGATGACCGGTATGGTTATCGCCATCGATGCTTACGGTCCGATCACCGACAATGCCGGTGGCATCGCCGAAATGGCTGAAATGGACGAGAGTGTGCGGGCGGTCACCGATCCGCTGGATGCGGTCGGCAACACCACCAAAGCGGTTACAAAGGGCTACGCCATCGGTTCCGCCGGTCTGGCGGCACTGGTTCTGTTTGCCGCATACACCCAGGAATTCAAACTGCACGGCGGTTCTGAGAATATGACCTTCGATCTGAGCAATGTGGATGTTATCATCGGCCTGTTTATCGGCGGTCTGCTGCCCTATCTATTCGGCTCCATCGCCATGAAGGCCGTCGGCAAAGCCGGCGGTGCGGTTGTCGACGAAGTGCGGCGCCAGTTCCGTGACATTCCGGGCATCATGGAAGGTACGGCCAAACCCGATTACGGTGCCTGCGTTGACATCGTGACCAAGTTCGCCCTGAAGGAAATGCTGATTCCGGCCCTGTTGCCGGTTGTGGCGCCGGTCCTGGTGGGCCTGTTCCTGGGCAAAATTGCGCTGGGTGGCATGCTGATCGGCAGCATCATTACCGGTGTGTTTGTGGCCATTTCCATGACCACCGGCGGCGCAGCCTGGGACAATGCCAAAAAATACATCGAAGACGGCAACCTGGGCGGTAAAGGCAGTGATGCCCACAAGGCTGCGGTTACCGGCGACACCGTCGGCGACCCTTACAAGGATACTGCCGGCCCGGCCGTTAACCCGATGATCAAGATCCTGAACGTGGTTGCGCTGCTGCTGGTGCCCTTCCTGCTGTAAGCGCACGCGGCAACACGGGTAACTAGTTGAACATAAAAGGATTGGCACAATTTGTGCCAATCCTTTTTTGTTGATTGTTTGTTAAAGATATGCTATTGAGACACGTGCCGCAGAAAAACAGATAGATCCAGATTCAGCGCCTGTTTAATAACACATCCGTCTGAAAGGGTGCGCCAACAGGCGATTGTTGAGTATACACAGCTGGAAGACATTGTGGATTGGAACGACAGGGCAAACTGGCATGAAGATTCACCGGCCTGAAGCAATGCTCGGATGGACATTCGGACCGACTTTGACCATAATCAGTGGCAATTAATTTTTCAAGTGGTGCTGTAATGAGTGATAAAAAGGCGACAGAGCAAATGAAAAAAAAGACACTGCGTACATTTGACGTGGGTGATCTGGCAGTTTATCCCGCCCATGGGGTGGGGATGATCGAAGCCATCGAAACGCGCGTGGTCAACGGTGAGAAGCATGATTTTTACATCATGAAAGTCCTCGAAAACAATATGTTGATCATGATCCCCACCCGCAACGTCGAATCGGTCGGACTGCGGGACATCATCGATGCAGAAGAGATACCCAAAGTCTACGCGGTGATGAAATCCAAAAAGGCATCCGGGGCCGACAACCAGACCTGGAACCGTCGCTATCGTGAATACATGGACAAGATAAAGACCGGTTCTTTGTACGATGTTGCCGAAGTCTTCCGCGATCTGTCTATCCTGAAGCATACCAAGGACCTGTCTTTTGGTGAACGCAAATTATACGACACCGCCCAGGTGCTCCTGGTAAAAGAACTGTCTACAGCCAAGAAGGCCAGCGAGGAGAGTGTTATCTCAGAGCTGGAGAGTTTTTTCATCGTGGAAGATGCGGAAGATATTGAATAACCATCCGCACCGAATTGCCAGCCTGCCAAACAATGCCCAATCCCGGCGTGTTTACAATTGAGGTTAAGCCAACCGACGTCGGTAAGCGTCTTGACACGTTGATTGCGTCCAAATTCACCGCCCTTTCACGGTCGCATGCCGCAAGTCTTATTCAGAATGAATTGATAACCGTCCGGGGAGCTGCCAAAAAGGCCGGTTACCGGGTAAAGGCGGGTGATCGAGTCAGTGGCACCATTCCACCGCCGCAGCCGATTCGGATCGAACCCGAACCGATTCAGCTGGAAATCCTTTTCGAAGACAGTCATCTGATCGTCATCAACAAACAGTCCGGACTGGTCGTCCACCCGGCTGCCGGGCATGCTTCCGGGACCCTTGTAAACGGGCTGCTTTATTATTGCCCGGATCTGGGTAGTATCGGTGGAGAAATACGGCCCGGGATCGTTCACCGCCTGGACAAAGATACGACCGGTGTTCTGGTGGTCGCCAAAAACGCAGCTTCACAGGCCCACCTTGCCGAACAGTTTGCTTCCCGCAGCATTGGCAAAACTTACCAGGCCCTGGTATACGGCATCCCGGAAGCCGACGCAGGCATCATCACACATCCCATTGGCCGTCATCCGGTCGATCGCAAGCGCATGGCGACTTCAGGAAGAGGAAAAGTGCGGGCGGCCGAAACAAGGTGGCACATCCGCGAACGGTTTTCCGGTCTGGCCTGCCTCGAGTTGGATCTGAAAACCGGACGAACCCACCAGGCCCGGGTTCATTGCGAAGCAATGGGGCATCCGGTGGTGGGAGATCCGGTCTACGGCAGCCGTAAATCCGGTCGCGGCCTGTCCCGGGACTGCACTGCCCTGGTCCGCAGCGCCGACCGACAGATGCTGCATGCCTGGCGACTCGAATTCAATCATCCCCTGAGCGGAAAAAGAATGGTGTTCACCGCGCCTCTGGCCGGGGATATGGCCCGGCTGATGGAAGGTTTGCGGAAGTTGGAGCAGTAAAATAATAGCATTTGTCATAAATCTGTTCCGTATAGATAGACCTTACACCAGTTGAAGAGCAAGCCGGAGCAATTACGGAAAAAGTTCGGAGTGCGGAGCCTGCCCTGGTGCTCAGGCGAAAAACGGGGTATTTATGTCAAGGTTATTTTCATTGCTCATAAAATTCGAGATCCGATCTGTAGCCAGTTCTGGGCCAGGGTTGTGGAAGCGCTTGCGCGCTGTCT
>Ga0126335_1000161_pt1 | contig 31362 bp, 20 predicted proteins | sample OlaspJWI45metaG_FD_108409 | JGI IMG/M metagenome (GOLD analysis project Ga0126335, IMG submission 108409) | Marine gutless worms symbiont microbial communities from Oahu, Hawaii - Olavius sp. 1 OAHU.JWI-45 metaG | ecosystem: Host-associated > Annelida > Digestive system > Unclassified | place... | reverse complement strand
TGTATAGCCGTCTAACTGTGTAGCTGCATACTTCTTTCTTTTTATTATTATTAATAATTTTTTTACTGTTCTATGGGCTCAGTGCCTGAAATAAAGATGGATTGATTGATTGATTGATTGATTACATTTTTATAATAACATTTTTGTCAATAACGTATTTCGGTGTCATCGTCGATGTACTTACAACTTAGTCATTTAATATTTGGTTCTTTTTTAGTTTTTCGTTCATCCCTACAGGCAATAAAACAGTGACGTTTTGTTTCAACAAAGGCATATAGTCTAAGTGTGCTTAAATTGTTTCTTTAAATTAATTTCCTAATTTATTGCAAAATGGATTGTTTAAATACATTTATGTCGTAAGTCGGCAGCTGTTTTGACTTATGCAGATACGCCAGAATTTAACTTTTTCTCATTAATGACAGCAATATTTACATTGTTGTGTACATGTGCATAGCGTTCTCTATCTTGTTGTGAAAAGCAGTCGAGAAACTTTCTGTTGTGGATTAAACAACACACAGGCAAAATAAACCAAATACAACACCGTTTCTTTAATTTCGACGACATTAAAACACTCAAACACCAACAACAAAGGAAGTTAGTGAACGGGGGCAAAGCATAACCTTCATAAACGCATTCTTTGGCAACACACTGCAGAACAGTAAGAAAACATAAATGTATGCAGGAAAACATAACAAAGGATGACATAACTGCTAACTGGCATAGCAAAACATAATCGTCGAGAAAGAAGACAAAAGACAACAGTACCATCCTCTGTCATATGAATAAGATTTTTCTATCAACGGTTTACGGCGCGTAATAAAGGCAATATTCCATCATGGCGACTCACCACGACTGATGATTTCCACGTGCCAATATCGTCCAGAGTCAGTTACTTCTACGTAATTTCCCATGCACGTAAATGTAAATTGTAATGTGCATAGCGTTCTCTATCTTGTTGTGAAAAGCAGTCGAGAAACTTGTCAATAACGTATCTCATTTCCCGGAGATAGATGTTAACAGGAAAGCCGTGGCTGAATTTTTTGAAACAGAATTTGTACATAATTTAACAAACATATTAAACACATTTCTAGCACCGTCAGATACAATCAAAGTTGTAGGATTCTTATCGCGTTCATGTGCGCGGCAATAGGCTACGCCAATGTCATCGTCATGCAAAATATACCATCAGTCTGTAACCACAAATAATATCTACGACAAAACAACGTGAGGTTTTTCAAGTAAGCTGACGCATAAAACAGAGGCCGGATAACGTGTACGGGCACAACTAAACATACAGATGTACAATCATGAAGCACTTTACACAGAAGTATACAGCGTTTCACGTACATGTTTATTCACAGTTTTACATGCACGTACTGTACACAACAACGACGTATATACAGAGTGGTCCAAAAAACTGAGAACTCAATGTCTTCCGACAGTGAAAAAATTGACAGTCGGTCAAGATTTGACACAGTTAAAGCCGAAAATAAGTTACTTACTTGGGCTTACTTCCGGTAACCCAAAATACCATGGTTCAACCATGGTCAAACTATGGTCGAACCATGGCTCGACAACCATGGTTTTAGAGTAATCAGTTTTTGTGTTGCTTCTGGTATAAAAACCGCGGTAAAACCGACGATGGTCAACCATGGTTCAACCGTGGTAGACGAACCACGGTCGAACCATGGTTCAATTACATGGTTTGAACATGGTTCGATTATGGTATTTTGGGTTACCAGAAGTATCATATATAGCGCACTTCACTTTTTAGACCACTCTGTGGAATATATCATATACAGCGATGCAGCCCGGAAAATTTAAAGAATGATTTTGTGCTTCTGCTCGTCTGAATAGGCGAAAGAGGCACATATGCAGTCGGGTCGTGCCGTCGGTAATTCTGTTTGTAACGTGATGTAGGCCCTAATGTAATGTAAAATGTGGATTCACATAGCGCATAATCGTATAAACCTCTAATGCGCTGGACACGCTGCCACTGTCTTCAGTGATTGTCTAAAACTTGTCTCAAGTTCAAGAAGCAAGTTCTAGATAGTGGGTCCAGCGACTGTGTGTCTGTGCATGTCTGTGATAGCGCTACACGGTTGGCTGGCGGGACAGATGCATAATGGCTCATTTTTATTCCTTTCAAAGCTTATAAGATTAGTCAGCTATATATAAGTACACAAACAAAACGATGTGCCACGGACCACAGTTAGCACGACCATACGACGTACTGCGGTATTGTGTTAACGAAACGAAGATCACATGATGACAACGAAATTGAACTCAGTAAAACAGCACGAAAGGATACATTCATAACATACTGATCACAAAAGATCTGAAAACACTGAAGCCATAAAAGGCTCCACTCCAAGACCACTCGCTGGATTTGAGCAATAGGACGAACACATCTGCGAGTCTACATTCCTTTTATTGACCCCAATGACTAGCGTTGGATTTTTTTATTGTCTGTGTATAACTTGTACTTTTTATTTATTTATTATTATACAGATGATGTATGGAATATCACTTGGCAATTTTTGCGTGCCAAAATGCACAGGTAAACCAAAATTCAAAATCGATGTTTGTTTTGGATCGTGCTTAGACTGATAACAGACAGTTTGTCAATTATCCAAACAAGTGGAAAAACCAAATGTCAGTATGATTTAGAGCGCCATCAGAATTCTACTATAGCATGTTTATACGGACAAGCTAAACTAGAAGTATGGCAACTAAGCCTACAATATCATTTAGTATCTTTTCAGAGAACATCTGAATTTAGTAATTCAATTTAATTTTATGATGGTGATTAACTATTATCTGTTAATGGAATTTCCCTTGTGACTAGTTATCTTATACGCTCACGTGTTATAACAGCAACAGCTATGTTGTGCAGAAGAATGCATGTGTAGGAAAGAAAGCAAGTTGGAAAGAACGGTCAGACATTGTCAATTGGAGCAGGGCTGGGCGGGGCAGTGCTGCGATGAAGACTGTAGCCGCTGTCGGTCGTGTCTCCGCCGGCGGTCGTTGCCGTCTCACCAAGGTATCCCAGCAGGTGTCCGTTCAACTCCGTGTCGACCGCGCCGTATGGTGACAGCGAGTTCCCGGGTGTTGCGACCACGGCGGCCGGTTTGCGACGCTTGAGCGTGTAATTGTCCGGGCGAATGATCGGCGGTGGGGCCGGGGAGATGGGTGTGGGGTGACGATAGAGGGACTGGGGCGGAGAGTGGCTGTAAGCGGGCGGCTGGTGCGGAGGCAGCACTCGGTGACGTCGTACCCTATTATTACCGATTCCATCACCTGTCCAGACTCCTTCCACCTCATCGTCGTCGTGGTCGGCGTCCATGTAGCCGACCGTGGCTGACCACTGTCGACAGTTGGGTGGTGATCGGATATCCGGTCTGGCTGACAGCGAGTTGGCATAGGTGTCGATGATCGGTCGAAAAGAGTTGTGATGTTGATAGAACTGCTGCTGCTGCTGCTGCTGCTGCTGCTGCTGTGGCGAAGATGTTTCTCTAGTTCGTTCTACTGCCACCGGCAAACAAACACCCCAGACAAACAAACGTACAGTTGTAAAAATATTTTAAAATGTAAAAAACATCTACAATGAACATCAGGCATAAGCGAGTAAAACAAACATAAGCTAGATAGCTTTTTCATTGTAATATGTCGTTTACGATTTAACTACAAATACTTACATAACACTAATTTTTGTGGGCACTAAGCAATATAAAACTTTAAAACGAAAAGAAAAAAATATTAACTTTTCTCAAGATTGGGATTTAAGTTCACTAACAACAAACTTTATGAAGTTGCAATGGTAAGAAAGCAGCGCAACGGAAAATGTAAGTAGGAAAGCTTGAAAAGGCATGCACATGTTCCGGAGTTGTCTGTTAGTCGATATTCATTTTTCCGTGACCTGACGCAATTCAACGTGTAGATCTAACTCAAACTCACGCGCAACTCCGCTATACGATACTTTATTGATCCCAGACTACCATGGCTGTACCACTGTAAAACAGTGGTCGCATGGTCGGGTTTATCGCGGTAAAAATATAAAAATGTGATTAATCCAAACTACCATGGTACGACCATGACCATAGTCATATACCATAGTATTTTGAGATCGGGAAAATAATAGCCAGCAACTCTCCGAGTCCATTGGTGATGCCACTGAGAGGGAGGGGTACCTTGGCGACGACTGTCCACAGTTGATCGTTCGACCACGGTAGGTCGGATGATGTAAGCCTCGTAGAACGACTCAGTCCCGCTGCCTGCAGCGCCGACACGAAGCTCACTCGGGTCGGCATAGCCGCTGCTGTAACCGGCCGACTGTGTCGTATGGTTGTCCGTCGACGAGTAGGCGCCACTGCGACCGAGTGCGCTCAGGGCCTTCTGTAGAGCTGCGGCCGCTGAACCCGGATCGATCACTTGCTCTGGATCAGCCACACGCATGACGCTATTGGATATTTGTATCAATGCTTAGTGGACAGTTTAGTTTGTTCGTATTTTCAGCAAAAGATTAACATACAAAATCCTAAATTCATTATAATGTGATGTGCACATAACGTGCACCGACGTCACTTAATTTACGAACTCTACACGGTGTCTCAAAAAACGTCCCGCATGTTGTCGGCTATAACTTTGTCAAATCTTAACCTATTTTCGAAGTTCTTTCATTGCTAGAGAGTTTACAAAATTTGCTACAAAATGTTTAATATCTCCAACCATATCTTAAGTATGTTGTTGCACTGTACCTTGGGAAGTTAAAAGTTTAAATTTTCTGCAAATTAGGAGAAAAATGCAAACAAAAAATGCATTTTGATTTTTGATTGTTTTGCATGCATCCATTTAACATAACTCGCTTACTTAGTTATTACTTACTTAGTTTTTAGTTCAGTTTCTGGTTTCTATTAAATATTTCTTTCAAAAAGCATCCATCCTGTTTTATGCAAACAGGCCTTAATATTAACAGCGCCCTGCACACTGGGCATGCGACACTGTGCGACTTTTAGACTAGGCAACACCTCTTCCACTGGACCAGATCTGTGAGCATCGCGCAGCCTCGACCTCATTCTGGTCTGTTGCAAGATATGGGGCATTATCCAGCACTGACTTTGTCCTTTAACATTATCGAATTGAAGTAGCGCTTCCTGAATGCTTAACCTGGCATCAACCACAGCATAACGAACAATACAGCTGACAAGTGGTTAGATCATCTTGGATCATGTGTACGGGCAAATTATGGACACATGGGCAACTAATGTAATGTCTCATTTTTATCACATATCACATACGGTACGATTTTCAAGTTGTATCTTTTGTAATTTAAAACAAATTTGAACTACTGACTTCCCAAGGTAGTGCAGCAGCATAATCAAAATATGTGGTGGGAAACGCTGTATGATTCTTGTAGGAAATTTCATACTCTTTCTAGCAGTGAAATTTTTTTAATCGGTAAGGATTTGACAAAGTTACAGAGGACAACACGCGGGACGATTTTTGAGATAGAGTGCAAATTGGTTACGGATATGGGCGCAATTTTGTTAGTCACGAACGCGGGTTACACGTAATGTAATAGTTACACGTTGATGCTCCACAAGATGGCGCCAGCAACACCGATAGTAGATTTAACTAGAACATGACGTAAGTTCACCATGCGTATAGCACTAAAGTTAAACATAGAATCCAAGCGAACTTTAATTAACAGATAAAGTTAACTAGACGATTTTTGGAGGTCGGTCCTGAATGGTGAGCTAGCTGTTACTTCGGACAATAATCATCGAACGTTATCTACTGGAGGTGAGATAATGCAGAGGTGTATCTGGGGGGTTGGAGGTCTGTGGACTGTCCGAAGGATTCTGAAGTGAAGTATTTAGCACAGCTCAGAGAGCTCAAAAAAGCAGACTTTTTATCGGCAACATACAGGCCTACTAAATCTTATGTAAGATTTAACAAAATTCGGTAATTCAGCTAGAAATGTTAGATGACCTCAATAATTAACTGAAATAACGCCAGTGAGACGTCAAAAGGTTCGCCATTTTACCTGGTTTTCGTTCGCCGGAGTATTTGCCGCCGGTGAGAAGTTTACGCCGTCGTCGATATCGAATGACGAAGGCGACGACCACACACATCGCCAGCCACAGCGCGCTGCCGATACACACGATCATTGTGACGACAATCCACGGCTCGGCGACGAGGCCTGACCGCGCCAGTGACGGACCTTCACAGCAGAATGTTGAGTGTAGTTAGTGTCTTAGGGGGAGATGTCCATCCCATGGGGGATGAACTGCCAGTTAGACAATCGCGGTTCCTGCTGGCAGATAGACTGCGGCACCAGCGGGCGCTTCAGTCGGCGAAAAGTCTGCAGTGTTGTCAGCAAGCGACTGGCTTGTATCGAAGCGAGTCGCGTGCGGCGAATGATTAGCGTTCGTAATGAATATGGCGTGTAATCAAGCCTAACGGCTCGTGTAACAGTTATACTTGATAGTGCTAACAAGAAAGCTGATAATCCCAGAATGCCTCGTTGATCGTTTGTAGCCTAGATAGTTCATTGGGATCAAAAGATAAAAGTTGCCCCATCCTTAGCCAGTAGATAGACAGGGTTCCCGTTACCAATAAAAAGGTCCTTGGGTGGGCTGTTCTTAGATTAAGAGAGGCGGCTTTACCCTTTGAGACATTAGTGAGTTTCACGTCGCACTCGACGTATAGTAGGTCTTTTCGGAAACTGGTCTTTTTCTAAGTAATCGTTTGCATTATTGGAAAACTTCATTCGCCACTAAGGATAACAACAAACGAAAACAATATTTTAAAAAACAAGCAGAAAGCAAACAATCAAATACAAATAAACCGTCTAATAAACTATTACAGGCAATCAAAAACAGACGAAAATTTGGAAAATAACAAATGCCACATGAAATTTAAAGAAAAACAAAAAAACTTTCACTAGCTAGGACAAACAAAAACCACAAAACCCTGGTTTATTACCTTTTACAACACCAGACTCTCGGCAGTGGAAACGATTGTATGACTGCTCGTCTCACGCCTATACACTGTCACTACAGTAAAACAAATGATTACAGTAAATTGTTATAATGGCTGCATCGAAGTGGTGCCATCTGGCGAATGAGCAAGAACAGTTGTCTGCGTGAGAGACACACAGACTGACTGACAAACTGACAGGCAGGAAACATCGGTAACAATAGTCTGCATCTCATGCATTCGATGTAGCCTAACAAACCATGTAGACGTTTTTTGAACACGATGTATTCTGGTGTCGTAAGGCAGTTCGACTGTAGCCCGGATTTACCACGAGCCGGCTAAGGCTGTCGAGTGCCGACAGAAAATGCGGAACTAGGCTAAGTCTAGACAAGAATGTGCGATGATGGCTAACCGATAGTCAGGCGAGTGGAGGGCGGACCCTCTCCTACGTCATTGTGAGCAGAAATCTGGATCTCGTAGACGGCACTACGGTCGAGGTTGTGAATATACAGCTCCGACATTGTGTTGTTGATCCACACGTCGCGACGAAACTTTGTCTCGTTCGAAATCAGATAGACCTGAATGTACACAAACATTTTACGGTAAAGGGGGGTCTTTCATCCCGCACAAAATTTCACTATGTTTCAGCACTGATCGTGTATTGACCCCGTACAAGCTCTATGCGCAAGCATTGCGTCATCAGCACTGTGTCATTCGCTCTTCGGCACGTGAAAGTGTCCCATTTTGTTACAAAATTGGGCAGTATTTGTCTACAAAATTTTGTTCTGCTAATTAATTACATTAAAGTTATTGATAGTGACTTAATGTATAAAACTGCTAAACCACTGTGTGCGGTGTGTAATCAGTCAAATCAGACAGGCACAGAAAATGGAAAGCAGATGAGTTTGGAGAGGTTTGTGGAAGACAGCAAGCGTCGGAACTGAGGTGACGTCGTCTGGAAGGCTGTTCAAGAGGCGGCTGCCTGCCACCAGAAATGCTTGATCGCCAATGGTGGTAAGACGTGTTCGGCGAATCACTAGCCGCAATGATATTAAAAGATAACGAGAAGCTCAGCTGTCGCTGACAAGCCGCCCGACGCTAGTGCACGCCGATGTTAAGATAAACTTGACACAAAACGCTACAAAGAGCTGCCTTTTGTGAATGACTGCGATTTATTGGTCGACTTTTTCGACTTTTACCCACTCCTTTTCCATTTGACATCCTCAATGAGAGGGGATCCCCTCGAGCAGTCGAGCTATCTGGTTCATATTTGGTATGAAAAAACTAGAATGGCTGGGCTACAATCTCGTGAAGGTCACATGATGATTGACTCAGTCGTTTGGGCACAATACATCAACGTGACAAACACACAGACTGACAGACAAACAGACAGCCACGTCGACATAGCAAATGCCGCGCTAAGGTACTGCGTCGGGCAGCAAAAAGCACAGTGAGGCATTTATATTGTATACAATGAGTATTTTGGACAAATTCAATATCACACTGCAGTGCAAAACTAACCGTATAGCCAACGAGTTGTCCGTTGTGAAGCTCTTTGGGCGGCGGTTCCCAAGTGAGGACGATTGTGTTATTTTCAAGTAGTCGTGCATGAACATTGGAAGGCGCCGCATAAGGAACTGTTCACACACACCATAAAATGGCAGTTTATACTTTAGTATATTAATAGAAAGTTGGTACTAAAGTAAGTCAAAGCATCTGCAAAAGAAGTCACAGTAACGCCAGTAAACAGTGTTGGTCACATCATCACAAAAATTTCCGCTACACTTAAAACACTCTATCAATGAATAAACATACAACGTTTTCGTATTTTTTTGCTTTGTCTGCATGCTAATAATGACACTCACCGATTGCTACAGCCACAACCGACGATAAATAGGGTTTGGAAAAACGCCTTGAATTTGAACGCTTCCAATCTTTAAGTAATACGTGACAACAGAATTAACGTCATCTAATGACGAATCGTAATCTGCGGACTCGAGCCAGACTCGCGAATACCTCGGACTCGAATACTACGTTTCTACCCTCCCACCCAGCTCTGCGCCCCTGTGGTTTCATCTCAGCTTACTGACCGTCCTCGGCGGTCTGAAGATAGACGGTATTGCTGGCGACGCCGTCTACGTTGTCGGCGAAAGGTGCGACGACGACCGCGTACAGCGTCCCCGGTTGAAGCCCGGTCAACACGAAAGACCTCTCATCGCCACTCGTCACGGTTTGTATGGCCGACAGACGCTGGTAGTCAGAGGCTAGCTGTTCGTAGAGCTGCGCATTCTTGTCACCAACCGACTGTGGGCCGGACAGGAACATCGCATCTGTCAACATAATTACTTCAGAGTTGGTCGAATTATGGCACTGCTGCATTCTAACAAATGCTTCGTGCTTCAAATTTGCATATTTGCATATTTTAATATTTATCAATTTGTTGTTAAAGTGTTAACTACAGTTTATCACTTTCTTTCTCACAGCTTTCCATCTATCACTCATCCACGCTGTGAACGCCTGTGATGCGAATTGAGCATAACGGGTGTAGTATACCGCACGACATCAAAACTAAAAAATAAGTAAAAAAAACAATTAGGTAAAATTCGCATCGAATCCGTGAGGAAGATCAGGATTTGCATCTAATACAATGTTCCTTGGGTCCCCAAAAGTCCCCACTACACGGAGGACCTCGATCCGTTCAGCCATGTTTGCTAAGGGATCATCGACTGCAATAATCCGCATCTTATTCATTGGATGCAGCCCAGTAATGCGAACACACAGGAGTGAAGATATCAACCTCTTTCAGCGTCGAGGACGGGGCGATACTTGATGTGAAACCCGGCGATCTTTTGTTTCTTGCTGCCAAGACGACTAACGTCCCATCTTAGTTTGGCGCTGGTTGGACTGAGCGGGTTGGGAGGCTGCAGAAAGACATCCGTTAGCCTCCCGCCGTAACGACCGGCCTCGTGCCCTCGCGCCGGGCTCCAAAGGCCGTCGTCGTCGCCGACGTTGATGATTGCTGGGTTAGATACCTTGGAATTCTTAGTATCGACCGCTGCTCCTGCACAGCAGAGCAAGTGTTCACCGTTAAGACAATTGCAGCAGCCGATATCACGCGTCTAAAACAGTCAAATTGTACATTGCATGCGTTCGGCTCATATCGCATTTTCACGCCTGTGCTTCGCAACGCCTGACTTTGACCGTGTGACATCAAATTCTGCAGTTACAGTTTTTTTAGGAAACTGACAGTGACTTGAGACTTTGACTCTCGACCATTTTCTTGAATCTGGCGTGCAATTCAGACGTCGCGTAAGCGAGCCTTGTCAGTTAAGAGCTATGTGAAGCCTTTGTAGAGACATGACCAACTGATGGCAGACGATGACCGCCTGGATACACATTCACAACTTCTATTTGTAATTTGTCTGATATTTTATTTGTATTTTGTGATCTTATATGCTGCTTGTGGCATACAGTAGGCCTACAAGTATAAGTTTTCCAACTACAGAGTGGGCCATAAAAACCGACCCCTCAGATTATGCTGTTTATACTGCACGTGTACATGTTTAACTGTACAAGCAATAAGCATTTCAATCGTCGTTTCTTTCTACACAAGATGAAACTAAAACATGATGAATGTGTTAAAATTCTATACAGAAATAGTACGATATAATCGAAGCACCACAGAAGCATTTTTACACATTAGCGATAACGTGTTTGTGTCCATGAGTTTCTCGCAGCAGTCAGAGCTGATAGATATCGCTGTCAGGTTTATCATTTCTCTTCGACTTCTGCTAGACCCTGTCTTGCCTTTTTGACTGCATATTAGTTCAGTCACATATTTGTAATTCTGTTCTAATCTGGCAGTTTGCGGTCGTTCCGCACCGGTCTTCTGTTCAATCGCGTTCGTCTTCTGCACCTTGCACTGATCTTCAACAGAGCCGATAGCCCACTTCTTGAATGAAAACTCTTTCTGTACTTTATCCCTTACTTTGACAGACCAATTTAATTAAAGATTTTTTTGCACGTAAACAGCATGTTTGTCAATAAACTAGTAAAAATAAAACTCAACAAAAAAATAAAAATCTTAAGTTTATGTCGAAGTCAATTTTCACGGAAAATAGCGCCAACAGACAAAGCTGGTGCCGTGATAGTTTTACGGAAGATCACAACACAACACGAGCCAACTTATCTTCCATGAAATTTTCACGAAAGATAACACTGAGCCAAATTAACATCATGGTGACGTAACGTAATGCTAAAACTCCATTGTGTTTTCTGCAGAGTTAGGTCGTTTTCATTTAAACGATACCAGTCGCATAAATCTTTTTAAGAGCTGTTCAAAAGTCACATTGATTTAAGCTTCAGAATGCATATTGAACTTTTCTTCTGACTTAACATTAAAACATGATAATTGGCTCAATAAATGGGGTCGGTTTTTCTGGCCCATTCGGTATAGTCATTTCAACCTTACTTCCGGTTGGATTTGATTACGTGTGGTAGACTAAGCTGGCTTTTAGTCAACTTTTGACTGCACGTTTGACTAAATTTTTTTTATCTTCTTAAGTAACGTAAAGGAGAGTGTGGTCTCACGTCTTAAGTTTCATCCAGGACAATAACTGCAATACTGAAATACTAACAAAGCTGGTCTCACCTCTGGTCTTGACGACCCCGGTGACTGGACTGGGTAGAGACAGACCGTGTGAATTCTGTGCTCTGATGATGAAGCGATAAGACGTGCCAGGACGGAGTCCACGCACCACAAGTGATTCGTCCTTCACTCTGTCTGACGCCACCGCCCAACCCTATCCAAACATATTTCACAATAAACAATTTACAGCGCCTTACTTTACCACAAACAATATCCCGATATGCACAGTGGTCAAAAACGTCAACCTGTTTTATTTACACGTAACTGTAACTTCAACAATAAATCCCAACAATTTAACTTTTCATAATCATACTTTTAGCATCTGCGACAATCGGTATCGTAACTTTACATTTGCCCCCCCCCCTTCTGCCGAGAAAGTAGGTTGTTTTATTGTATATTTACAATTGCACATGTTCCGGAGTCTGCACTCTGCAGAGGCGGTAGTTCAGTTACGCCCCCTCAGCCACCTGGCATGTGAAAACAATATGCAATGAACAATTTCTAGCAATTTTTAAAGCCGATTAGATTAGTTTTAGCGAATGTGCTAGGTGCTTGTTGGGTAGACGTGTACTTACTTCTCCGGAGTCGGGGCTGAAATACTCCACGACGAACGCGGTGACGACAGAAGCTCCGTTGTTCGGATTCTCTTTCCAAGCCAGCCGGACACTGGTCTGCCGGACGTCGCTAACGGTGGGCTTCGAGGGTGGTCCTGGGTAAGTGGAAGGTTCCGGCGTCCGGCGGAAGATGATGTCGTGGTTTGTGGGTGTTTCAACGATGAGGGCGGCGCTCCACGATGTCTCTCCAGTGTCACTGAGAGCCTTGCATGTGTACCAGCCGGTGTCGCTCTTTCGCAACTCTGCATAATACCCAGAGCTTTAGATAGCTGTCTGTTGAATGTGACCATAACTATAATCGAAACTCAGTAAAGAAAATAAACATCCGGCTAGGGGCAAAGAGATGTCTGTCGGTAAGTGCGACGTAAGCCGGCGGACAAGCAGCGTCACTCAAACAAGATGTCAAGGAAGTAGATTCGACGCCTTTTGTCGTCTTTTAAAATCTGATGCGTATTCTTGTCCCGCAGAAGATTTAAAACATCAGCAGTTACCTTAACTACAATTTACAGCGCAAGGCTGTGACTTCACTTCCAGCTGTCTAAACGTTACGTATCTCGGTAGGCTATGTCCCTTGTTGTTCAGGAAAGCATCAACATACATTTCAGGACAAAAAAGCACAACATCAAAAATTTACATCGCTGCAGTCTGTGGAGACTCCTACAACCCACAATAGGCACAGTAAGAACTGCACTGTCAAAAGCACAGGATAAGATAATAATTTGCACCGATATCACCGCTAATGTCAGAGTAAAAAGAGGAAACCGAAAGAATTACGTGTGTTATAGTGTATCAGTAGTTTTTTAAAATTCAAATTTCAAACACATTTTCCATAACTGCAAAGTACATGTTCATTATCTGCCCATGGGCAGTGACGCTCAGCTAGCTTGGGTAGGTCAGGGTGACCTAGTTTTCGGTGTGTGATCAGGGTTCCTCAGTAATTTCTGCATGCAAGATTGCAAGTCTCGACCCCCAGCGGTTGCAATCTTTGACACCCTGGTTAACCGACACACAGACGCACATATATGCCATTTGAACAGCTTCTGTATAATTAGCTCAGCTACGCTATAGCCAGCTAAGCTAAAATAACTATAGACGAACACAAGACACATCAGACAGACGAAGCGAAAAATATTGGACATAAAAACACTGTAATGCAATGTAATAATAATTTTTATAGTGACCAAATAACTATGGATACTTCTAAGACCACTAAAGTGTCAAAGTTATAAACCAAAGAAAACAGTTATAACATCAGATGAAAAAACGAAACTCTAAACAAAAAAGTTTTCAGTAAGCGTTCAGTTTTCATATTTCCATTGTTTTTTAGTTTTTAGTTTTCATGACAATACGCAGGTGTGATAGGTTGTATAAAGTACTGTAATGTATTCTAAGACCAGAGGGACAACAACGACTTCCAGGAATCTTTCGACCATCGGCAAGCTGTCGTTGAGCGGTCTCGGGAGTTACGAATGCGACAGATTACATGTAAAAGGCGGCGACGTGCTGTGTGTTCCAGGGCACCTGCTGCATGGCCGGCCGTCTGTCAGCGAAGAATACCGTTCGCCGGCGGCACACTTGTCTCACTTCACGGTGGCGCAGTAGTCGCCGTCGACTGAATTTCTCTCCCCAACCGAAAAAAATCTACCACTTCTTAGTTTTCTAAAAATAATTATATATAAGTATTATTGTACATATTTTCTGTGACCTTGATCTCCGAGCTTTTGTATCCGAACGTTGTGTAAGATTTACACTTTTATGACACACGTGTACTACGTTGCTATTCTTGTTCGTATTTTTGTTGTGTAACTTTTGTGTGCGTACGTTTCTGATAGTTGCTTTTTCTCTTTTCCATACTAAATGTTGCCACCATGTATTTGGTGAATAAAGATGAAATAAACATAAATGCCAACTTGCCTCCGATCTGTAACGATCCGGTGTCACGTAGAAGAAATCGATGTTCGGCTAGTGTCAGCAGTCGTCCGTTCTTGTACCATCGTACCATGGGGGCAGGGTCACCGCTGACTGCGCACTGAAGTACCGCCATGCTGCTGATTGGCAAGGTCTGGTTCTGTGGTCCGTGATGGATGATAGGTGGTGGTCGTATGTCGCTGTCTACAACAGTACAACGTGCATTGCATATACGTGTGTCTAACCGTCATCCAATTACTATTTGGTCCACCAGCACAAAGCCTGTGGGCGCAAATATTAAAGTTAAGCAACGCCATGGTAAAAAGCTGCACGACGCTTCGTTCACTGATCATGGTCTTCTGGAAGTATCGTACGATGCAAACCGCATTTCGATAATTTCGACCGTTCAGGCCATTAGGCGTGCTCCACTATTGTGACAAACGGACAGATGAAATTGCGATGGCAACATCGGCGTAGGCCTATAACGATTAACGACGCTCGTTAAAATGTAATGCAAGACACTTGAAGACAGTCATATCGTTGCTTCCTATTGTCAAAAACTGCATAATGTATAGTGTATATCACTAAGTCAAATACACGAACGCAATTATTCGAAATAACGTCACAATGGCACAGTGTGTCGCAGAATTGACAGCTGCACAGGCCACATACATGTACACACCATATACCGTGCGATAACTTAACTGCATGGATGCTGACTTCTACCCTTCTACCTATTGTATGTGCGCTTCATCTTCAGTGCACGATCATTGTGCGACTTTGAGACAAACAAACAGCCTATAAAAATCCGCTCAGAATCTTTGAATGGAAAGTGAGCATTGTAGCTGCTAAATCACGAAAATGTCACAAAAATGGTCATTAACCATGATGAAAGTAGACGTCAGCGACATGGGTTGGAAAGGATGCACCCGCTCCAACATTTCCAAAAGATGATGGCCCGTCTTGTATTCCATGATACATCAACCTTATACAGTCTGTCAAAAATAGCTAACGGAATTGGTCTTAAACACTGGTCTAACAATGCAATGCAGTTTTGTGTGACAGTCAGTGTAAGTACTGTGCGAAATCGCACCGTATTGTAGTATTTTTAGAGTTTTCTACAGATAAAATACGTTATAATAATAATAATAATAAACAGATTTGTATAGCGCCGTAAGGTCGTAACTTCAGAGGCGTTCCCAATAACCCAACGACGTCTTCTGAATCTCGACCTCAATCTCCCAAATGTTCTCATCTCTTGATTTCACTGTCGTTAATAATGGTAGAACCAGTACCGTATTTTCATTGATTTACTCTGCAGCTATGGCAGTTGTGTATGTTTTCCGAGGCGTTGGTTAAGCAAACATCATGTGCTGATGATACGTAGTCGAACGACTTCAACGTATTCGCATTATCCAGATAAGCCAGAGGAGAAGTGATGACTCGTTATGTGAGGATAATCGCTTACATTTGCATCCGTACATGCTTTTGCAAAAATCTTAGCATAATACGATAATAATTTATTCGAAATCCGATTAAATGATTATGCAAAACCGCATTATGATTAGCATTTAAAGCTTAGCTAATACGACGAGATATGAAAGCTTTGTGTACGTTCAAATGTTAGATAAGCTGACAGCGGTGTCCACCCAACTAAGCATCAAAGCGTTTTCTTGCAAGCGCAAAAACTTTAGCTAGACATTTAAAATTTTACATAATCTTTGCTGTTGTTTTAACTAACGCGAATTAACTGTGTAGTAAAACATATAGTGTATTTATCATCACGTGTGAGAGTGTAGTAGCTTACGAGCACTGCAGTAGAACACTCAGTAAAGGTGAGATACATTTGTCAACGCTGATGACAAGTTTGTCTGTTTACGTTAACTTTGCAAGTTGTACACAATTTTGCAACTTCTTTTCAAAGAGCTAGATGGACAAAACAATCAATTAGATTTTGAAAGAAATGTGTATCCAGTTCCAGATTCAGGAATTATAGTCGAACTATATTTTATTTTAGTGGTAGCGGTATGCACTAGACGCATGCACGTTCTCGTGCATATTAAACAATTTCGAGAATTTCTTTTTCTAACAATTATTAGCAGTAGTCTTAAAGGTCTTCAATCAGAATCACGACGACGAATTGCGACTACGGTCAGCCACGACAGACGTTCACACTCTCTGATTGCTTTCAAATAACAGAAAGTAATTGTCTGCCGGGTCCGAGCGAGCGAACGAGCGAGAGTGTGTAGAAATTGACCGGATCAATTGCATCAACTGACGACTTAGGATGGTGATTCGTCAGCATCACTGTCGACTCGCTGGCAAGTCCATTCCGATCTTAAGCGTCATTCAGCGTACTAATTACACGAAATTCCGCCCCAAGAGTATCATTCATCATTCAATCACATCAGCATAATTCCTCGTCGGCCAGGAGACCTTCTCGACCGAGTCAAGCAGTGACCCACTAGCTAGGTCTACCATAATAGTTCAACATATGATGCATTTTATTATTGTGAATACTGGTAGGTTAATAGTGACCCATGGGCAGTGACGCTCAGCGGATTTAGTTTTTGGTTTGTGATCACAGCTCGTCTGCAGGTTTCAGCTTACAAGATTACAAGTCTCTATGTCCAGCAGTTACGATTTGTGACAGGCACACAAACACAGGTTGAACAATCTGTATTATTAGCTCAGCTACGCTGTAGCCAGGTGAGCTAAAACCCAGTCGCTTCTCCAGTTTATTATCATACCGGCGTACCGAACAGCGTAAAAGCAAACATCGCGTGACTGGCTTAGTACGATTGGTTATGCTGTAGTGTTGGTCCGATATGAAATTGACTGAGTATCGATTCGACGCGATATTGATTGAGTTATCGGTCGCTACTGAAGCTGTTCATAGGTGTGACACAGTGCCGGCCGGCCGGCCGGTCCAGTCAAAGCCAAGTGGGGTGGGTGGTCTAGTGTGAACGTCTCGGTGCAAACTGGTATTGACGCCTCCTTGCATGGCTGCTGCGACACCGGAAGCAGCTGCTGGATGCTTTACAACAGCCGAGATGGCGGAAACGTGCCAACCTCAAGCGACCGAAACAGAAATGCACTTCTAAGTTATACGAAAAACTCTATCGACGAAACACTGGATCCAATATGACGTAATGTTTTTTGCACGAGTTTGTACTAGTACGCATTTTTTCTGAGAAAAATTGGCGAATATCTGTGTTTAAGACAAATATAAACCGGTAGCTTGATCAGCAATTGCAAATTATGCTGATCATTCGTCTAATGTAGCGCTCGGCGTCGGCCTCGAGCCCTCAATACGCGACTATAATGAATAATTTTCGATTGCTAATCGAGCAACTGGCCCATATTTCTGTATTAAACTAGTAATAAAGTACCTACTATCTAGGTTCCATTTTTTCTTACCTCTAACATCAAGCTTGGTCTTAGCGAAGGCGCTGCCAGCAGGACTCTGAGCCTCACACACATACTCACCGGCGTCGTCGCTGACAACCCTGTCAATGACCAACGAACCGTCGTCTAACACTGAGAAACGACCATCGTCTTCGCTCAGGAACAGCTGACAATATCAGTACACATGCCGAACTGCTGCGATAGAGTGGCGTAATTATGCAACACGCAATATTCGTGCATTCAAACTAAGTCAAATGCACGATGTAATACCAGCGTCCAGTGCTTTCTGATAATTTCTGTATACTCTTCGCTATATGAACCTTCTTCATGTATGTGTGGTCTACATTTCAGCTTATTAATCTCAAACCTGGCCTCCAGCTTAAGCCATATATATGGGTACCTGACCAGCTTTCGTTAATTACAATCGGGGAAGTTAACCTCCCTGATTATAACTTCGCCTCAAGTCCGTAATCTAACAAATCTTAAGTCACTGTTTGACTTAACTGGAATATGTCACTGCTTGCCGTACGCTTTTTACTGTATTCAGTGATTTTGTGCTGTCTACGCCACTAATATCGGTATTCATTAAACAAGAAATGTGCAATCTGTAGGAAGGCTGTAACGACTTCTTGATTCAGTCAGGCTGAATGCAGTGAGTCCTTGTGACTCTATGATACACTACGAAGCTAACGGGAAGTATAACACACAAAACACACCGGTCTGTTTTCTTTCTTCCACGAGATGACGGGCGTTGGACTGCCACTGGACTGGCACTCGAACGACACTCGCCGACCGACTGCTACTGACCGACTGCGAGGTATAGATATGAACGTGGGTGGCGCTGTTACAACCGAACAATTGCAGAAACTTCGTAAATTCTACTGTCATATGAGTGGCTGCGACAGCCTATCGAAGTTCGTTAACGTGCAGTTCCATGTGCTGGTCCAAACATAGGAAACGAGGGCCACGATCCTCAGAAAGGACTTTTATATGACTTTTCGCTAATGTTTTGCCATTTGGCAAAACGATAAATTACTGGCATACCCTAACTATCACACAGAATGCATCTTACGTACAATAACGTATTTATTTCATGAAGCAGACTGACCATGGACTGTAAGTGTCGCCTCGGCCTCTTGCCAACCAAATCGATTCTGCACGCGACACACGTAGGTGCCCTCGTCAGCTGGCTTGACTTTTCTGATCTTGAGACCTCGGTCATCGAGCAGCCGCGACCTGTCCGTCAATAGACACCTCAGTCAGCGACAATACATGTCTATACTGCGTGTTGTTAATCTGCATCGAACGCATGAGATGCGGACGGGACTACTGCAATCGATGTTCCCGTAGCGTGGTGTGTTTGTTAGTCTGTCTATGCCCTGCAAAAGACGCCACGGATCTGCAAAAGCAACCGATCGAGGGCTTGTTTGGGTGTAGATTCTTGAGGGCCCAAGGAGCATTGTAATGCCCCTGCGGGGAGGAAAAGGGGGAGTGGAAGATAACATTGCCCATTGAACGGCATGTCCTAACTCATTCGCCAGGTTGAGCCACATTCGATGCGGCCATCGCTAAATTACTTCAGCCACTTCTTGTCGTTGTGCTGCTGCTGCTGCTCAGCTGCTGCTGCTGCTGATGATGATGATGACAAGCAGAGGCCAAATTAATTTGGAACAGACTGCATCGAACCCCTCCCCCTGACGTATCGGGATCTGAACCCCATCTAATGCCATGTGCCTTGGATCCCCAAGAGTCTCCATCCCGAACAGGACCCAGATCTGTTCAGTCGTTTATATACACAGCGCAGCTACGTGACTGACAGACTGTTTTCCTACTTCAAATTTTAGCAGTCGCCTTTTCTATAAGTTGTATGTTATACTGTGGTAATATTTTTCAGTTAATGCGGCGGTTTTTTTTCCAGTAAGCTGAGTGTAACCGGTGTTTTGTATTCATTATTTTGAACGTTTGTTTATCTCTTCTTTTCTCTACTTTCTGTTACTGCTGTTCATTAGAGGGCCAGCTCTATTGTACCGGCTTACACCAATTTCCGTATTAGACTACAATGTACTTCTCTTTCTATCTGTCGAAACTAGGATGAATGCACACCATATACAACATTATAGATGTGATATTTAGTTCTACCTGTGTGCCGGGATGACGCCTCTTTCCTTCCTCCAGGCGGTCGTCGGTTCCGGTTCGCCGGAAGCCGTACAACGAAAGACAACATCCGAGTTTTCCTGAACAATTGCGTCGACTGGCCCTCGAACAATCGTCGGCTTCTCTGTGCAGTTAAACACGTGAAAATCTTTGTGCAGTATAAAATAAAAATTAAATTAAGTGTTCTGAAAACCAATGTCATTATTTTGCAGCTAATATTCCTTGCGCTAACAAACATTTGTATCGATTCGTAAGTATAGCGTAAAGAAATAAAGAAATATTAACAAAATAAGTAACTGGCAGTCAAAAACCTATTTCAGTAGCATTTTAAAATGGGTAATAACTGACTTTCTGGTTAAGCACTCTTAACGTTCGCTAAAACAAAAGAAAACTCCTGTTATATACGGACATAAGAGCGACTATGGATCGTATATGTATGATAAAATATGGAAAAGACCGACAATTGGATTTAAAATGACTAGCGCTGACAAAGTAGCAAGTAAGACTGTTCGGAGAATGGTTTATAGACGCTGATACTCGGGCATCAAACCGAACAGTTTCATCTCGTTAATGCACACAGAGAGCGAATAATGCAGTTTGCGACGACAGACGAATCCGCCGGGAATATCCTACTATATGTAAATGACGGCAGGGCGAGTTAGTGACTGAGTACGTGCTAACCGAGGACTCGAACTCTCACTGACCCCAGACTCATTGCTCGCCCAGATCCAGGCGTCCGTAGGCATGGCTCGGCCTAGCTCAAGGTTGTCGCCTGCCGTCAATGGGTGGTACCGAGCGCCGACATGCGGTGGCGTCATTTTAGTCAATTCTTGGGGGTCCAACATGCCTAACTGAATTTTGATATTACAGAATGTTTTTTTATTTTACACACTGCAGTGCCATTTTGAACTTTCCGACTGCGCGGAGTTCGTCACTTCACAATTCCTGGAGGCCCACAGACCCTCAGCATCCCTCTCCTCCCATAAAAGATGCCCCTGAGCGCCGACGTCGTCACCATTCTTCCAGGCGCTCGTGGTCACGGGTCGCTGAGCGGGCAGAGTAACGATGGCGTGGAATGGACCCCACACATCGACCAGGCTGTCGACGGCCGACTGCATCGATAGTAGATCACCCGCTATGCCCGGTCCGCAGCGCCTCGGAGCAGCACTCAGAAACATTCGGAAAGAGAGAGATTGGCGATGCAGCGACAGACCATTAATTGCTTCAGTGTCTCACTGTATTACTAGTTCAATGTCCGACAAAAATTTTGGTTGAAATATACTTTCCGCCCATAGTTGTTTCACACACGTGACGGGAGTAGTATTTATTAGGCCGCATCGATTGCGTGAGATACGAACTATTGCAATCGATGATCCCGTAGCGTCGACATCTGTCAGTCTGTCAATCTGTAAATCTGTACGACTGTTCTTACTCATTCGCCACTTTGATGCGGCCGTTGCTTCGTTACCGTAGCCAAATATCTAGACTGATTGCACGATTGCACACGTCATGGGCTCGCCAAGAACGATAAACCTGCATCCAAACTTGACAAAGACAAAACTTCAGGTAAATCAATTTTAAGGTTTCAAAAAATCAAAATAGATGCGCTTATCAAGCCGCTTTAGATCATCAACGCGTTTGAACATATCAGCAAGTCTTGCGTTTCGACAATAAGACTACATAAGTTGCCACAGTTGCTTCTGGTAAACGCAACGTTACTGAATTTGAACAAATCAAATTCATCAATATTAACAGCTAGTACAGAACTTTGTAGCGCGTGATGAGATCATTACTGACAGCGAAAAATGATCAAACAGATGAAAGAAGTTGGCGTGCTTTCGTGATGTCTTTTATGTTTTTAGTTAAATCATAATTCTTCAAACTGCAAACTGCTTAGCACGCCAGTTGAGGACACGAAATTGAATGAAACGCGAGGCAGGTAACGGATAACACTTCACAGTAGACTATTATATACAAGATGAAGACTAATATGGCTATGGAGGCTGCGGGAAATGTGAATGTTGTACAGTGCGGCGCCAGTGCACGACTTCTTGGGAAATTTAGCGGCGGTCACGTAATCAAAGCGACCTACGCCGCGCACATCATCCGCGCCTCTCTAGACCGGCTTGGAGGGCGGGTGATGCCGAAGAAAAGTCCTCCGTCGAATTGAAGGATATGCCGTAAGTCGGAGGGCGGACTGATTAAACCGCAGCGAACGTGTGATACTGAGGGGCTGCAACATACGTACAGTGTGCAGCTATGGGAACTGCATGATAGTGTAGTGGCCACTGATGCAAAATAATTCGATAACGTCAGTATTTAGTCATCTTTATTTCACCAGTAATTTTAGGAAACAAAAAAAAACAAAGAAACTTAACTAAAACTTAACTAGGAAGACTGTACTATCGATAGTTCCTTCTGTATATTTTTCAAAAACAATTTACACTATATATTTCCAGTTTTCAGTTTTTTTTTTAAATTTTGCTTTCTTTTGTACACAATGTCAGACAGAACAGTTAAAGGTAAGAACACACTCATTAGCAACATCACAAAACTTTGTTAAAAATATTTTCCTAAAGGCATTATTTATTACAGTAAATTACAGAACTACCATATCGGTGGAACATTTTTCCATTACACAGCAAAATGGAGACTGAAGAAGAAGGAAGGCATGTGAGACATCATTATTATCATCATCATCATCATCATCATTTCTTTAAAAATCTAGTTGACAAAACGCAACCACTAAATAGGTAAGAGACTAATAAATGTCTGAAAAGTTGTCTGTTTATGAAATTACAGCAGTCAGGCATGTTAGGGTGACTCAGTGGAGTGGTGGTTAGCGTCGTGGCTCGCGATCAAAGAGGTCATGAGTTCGACGCTTGTCACCCGCGCTCTGAATAGCAGCTGTGAACTAGCTGCGTACATCCACTTGCCCAGTGAGGCGTGACGGTTTGAACATCTAACAACTGCCATATCCGTCATGTAGCGGTCCTGGGCCGACTGTTTACTCATCGTTGGGATGCTCAGGCCAACTCAGCCTTTCATCTCTCCGGGGTCGGTAAATGAGGACCAGCTTCGGATGAGAAAGCAATGACAGCTGTGGTTCATATCACTTGTGGATAAACGCGTGAATGACACGTAAAACTGCGAGATCCCTCGACAACGCGTGCCATACCTTAGCGTTTCTGGGTGAGGTTCTCACCAAGAGGCGCTTTTTACCTTTATTCCCCGCTGCATCATCCTACAGCCTGCACTGGCCAAAGCGAATCAGTCATGCGGTATTATGCACTACCACACCTGACGACAGAGGAGCTTGTGCGTTCTGATGCAATTTTCTCGGATCAGTCAGACCGACGCGCCGTCCATAGTCGCACGTAACGACGTCGCAGCGGCTTATAATTCCGTGAGTTATGGTGCGCTCAGAGTCACTTAATACTGTCACTCACCGACTCTCTTGGGCTTTATCCTTGCCTCAGCAACCCGCATCATAGCCGCCCATTTCAGCTATTAATGCACCAAAAAATGTATGGTAGAGTGTTGTGAGTTGGTATACCATATGTTACACTGGCAGTACGAGCGGAAGTAGTACAGACAGTCTTACTTCGTATTATTGCGTGTGTTCGTCCGTCCGTCCATCCATCTGTTCGGCCGTTAGCAGACATCGGGCGATTCACGCCTGAACGATTCGAAATATCAAAATCTATTTTTTGCACCACATTTTAAGCCGATCTTCGAGCATTCTACATCCCAAATTACGTTGCCGTGCCATATCTGAGCGTTTCTGGGGTGAAGTTCTCACGAAGATCGCTATATTCAAGTCTTTGCACCTTTAGCTTTACCCCTTGCCTAAATATATGCTGTTTTTGAATTTCTTTACTATCTAGTGCTGATAGAATCAATAAGCCTTCTTTTAGCAGTAATCAATACTGCCACTGAAGGCGCGGATGCCGAATGAAGTATTCATCAGCAAAGATGAAAGGCTGAGAGTTCTAGGCGACATGCCGCGAGCATATCTTTGTAGTTTAGTATGACGAATAGCGACACCCTTTGGCCACGCATCCGCAATTAACTGTCGCCGCTCACGACCGGAGAAGAAAATGCGGACTTGAAGACGTCCATTCAGCTGCTGCTGCAGCTGATCATTAGGCACAACATCGACGTCACGGGGACTAATTAGAGCCGTGTGCATCAGCGGCCGGCGGCGGCTGATGGCCACACACGATCAATGGACGAACAGCACATGGAATGTTTCGCTGCTGAAAGCATATGTCAGTCCTCGAAGAAATGAAAGAAAGACACAATGGTAGTCTTACCTGATATACAAAAAGGTCCATTACGGTAATTCGTCGTGAGAAAAGAAGTACATGCGGCAAAAACTAGACAAAACAAAATGTGTCTTTAAAGTATTATTTGGCTGCATCGAATGCCTATTGCAATCCATGATCTCGTAGCGTGCTGTGTGTGTCTGTGTAAGTCTGTCTGTCTGTCACGCGCCTGCGTGACAGACAGACAGACTTACACAGTTCTGGGTAAATACTTTTGGGGCCCAAGGAACACTGTATTAGATGGGGGTCCTTATCCCCCTACAAAAAAGGGGAGAGGGAGGTGGAAAATTTTGCTGTTGTAAACCTTATACGACTGTTTCGTCTCATTCGCCAGATGGCGCCAAATTCGATGCGTCCATCATTAAATTGTTTCAGCTACTTGTTAAAAATGGCCTGTGAAAGTCGTGGCGGAGGAAATCTTGGAGAGTTCCAATCAGCAGGCCCATCGAAACAGAATGTTCCGTCTCCCACCCTGGTTCTCGTCTACTGCGCTCACTCAGACCTATGTTTGACCACAACTTCTCACCACGTCGATGTGGCGACTCAAGCTGAGTGTAGGTATGGGCGCTGCAGGTGCCGTAGGGCTTACATACAATGACGCCGTATGTAGCCAGGACGCAGCAAGGTGCGTTTGATCAGCAACACACGTGCTTGTCTGTCTTACTTAATCCATTGTAATCCAGGCCTAACTGCATAACGAAACATCGCGTGACTCGCTTTGAAATAAAATCTGCTTGGAGATACGCGGCTTCTTGTACAGTAAATGATTTGTGTGGCAACAAGGTCGAACGAGAACCAAAATACGACGTTCAAACGTTACTAACAAAGAACAGCTGCTGCTTGCGCTGGTAGAACGTTTTAAGCCGAATTCACTCAGACACTGGGTGGCGCCACTCTGCACGAGCCATAAGCAAAGGCCGTTGCGGCTTCTGTCTGTTGCCGATCAAAGTGGGCTCCAACAGATAACAGACGGACGGACGGACAGTTGGGCACGCAAATTAACAAAATAAATTGCTGTCCGTGCTGCCTCTACTTCGCTTCCCGAAGGCTGTTAGTAAATTGTGTTCATGCATTTGACGTTTTTGTGCCATTAACTTAAGTTACTGGCTGCACTGCATCAGCTATTGCAAGAGTGCCGAATTCTTCTTCTTCTTTGAAATAGTTGAAAATTTCGTTAGTTATTCAGTTATCAAGAAAGTGTGTCAGAAGGTAGATGTTGGACTATCAGTTTGACTTGTTGTGCAGTGTTTCACGCCTAGCAAGATCAAAGATGTGGTGCCGAAAAAGACGCAGTGATTTACTTGTGTGCAAGACATTTATTGCGATTGTGTTCGTCACCACAGATTAAACAGAAACTCGTAAAAGATGAAAACAATGTGTTCAAAGAATACAAACATCGTTAAATCTGGTCTGCGACAACAGCAGCATTCTGCTACATCGGTCGTTGCATAATCTTGCATTGTTTTAATTAATAGCGCCAGAATCAGAGTTGGATAGGAATAAACCCCCACTGCTCGATATTTTGAAGGCTCATAAAACCGACCTGTATAATTCGTGTTCAGGGTCTTGAATAGGTTTAGGGTCAGAGGGTCAGGTTTAGATTTCAAGCCGGAACAACGAACTTTCAGGATATCGACCCATACCCCGTTTACGTCATACGACCAGATTTGCCACGAGCAGTTCGCGACTCAGCGGCAGTCGATGATGGAAAGCTTAGAGCATCGATCGTTTCCCGACAGAGATCCGCTTGTGTCTTTGCACTGCACATCACGTCCACATTCGTTGTTTTTCATTAACTAAGAGAAAACGCCAATCCGACGGTCTCCAGGCGGTTTAGCAAATACCGCCCATATCGCCTCAAGTTTATGCTTTCTTTCTTTTGCCGTCGCTCGGTGTCTAATGTTCATATTGCTAAGCTGACTGTGGCTATCAAATCAAATAAAACTTATCGCACAACAAAGGCTTGACAAGCCTCTTACAAGTTGCTAAATATTAAAAGGTCTTTCTTCTACTTGTTCCATCGCTTAATCCTACTGATGTGTGCTTCTTAGGTAATTAATTGTTTTCCCTGACTCTTGTCTTCACGATTATAATATGACTAATGCTATCTGAACAAAGTTCGGTTCCAATGTTGTTTAACTTGTTTTTAAACGACATACATAATTATGGTAATACATTGTTCGTAGTTAAGTAATGTAAGTTTTTTCGTTTATCTGTTGCTGTCTACCATTATTGATGAATACGGATGATTATAATACTCTCAGAAACGGCACCTTGTGGCGTTTTTCTACCACCCGCGTGGCAGAGCGAGATGCATTGTATATTTTGCTGGTGTTGGTTTGTATGAATGTTAGTATGTGCGTGTCTTTTCCTTTCTTCAGTTCTTCGGCATGACGATGGGTGATGAACTATTGGTGACTATACTGAGTGACTGGGTTACCCACGTGGAACGGTGCTGCGTTATGAGCATGTGGCCAGGCCAGCTGGGCTAGACGACATCGATAGTGAGCTCGGGATGACTTTGTCGCGTACATTCGACTTCTGAGATGTGTCGAGAACAGACGTGTGCTTCTTTTTCTATAGATAATGTTTTGTTTTCAGCTTGCTGCAGCCGTTTATATATGTTTCATGTAACATAAGAATGTATATAGTCAAAAACTGAGTTATTTTTTCACAAGTTCAACAAACTGACCGAGAACGGTCCGAGAACCTACTACCGTTCTCGGTCCTGACAGTGTGTAAATATGCAACGCGATAACTTTCGTTTTGGTATGCAGGTACATCTTCGGAAAATGTAGGTCGAGTATATGTCGTATATCAAGGTCATCAGGTCAAAGTCAAGGTCACTGCAGCGACAGCTAAAAACGCGATGGTCCGCCTTTGATTAAAACGCAATCTTGTCTTGTTACTGGTTTCATGGCTGCGACATTTCAACATGGAAATGATATGCTTCTACGCCGTTCTAAGTCTGCTAATGCAAGTCGGCTCAAACAGAGAGACTAATGCAGCTCTCTGCTCGCATAAATGTATTCTATATTCCATAAGTGCCGGCGTTCAGCGACGGTTGCTAGGGCTACCCGTAGAGGCGCTGCCGACTCTTCTGTTGTCGCGCGTCCGAACGCGTAAAGTTATTTCGTCGTGCGCATTAATAATGGACAAGGCCGAACAGCGGGCGGGCCGAGTCGGGCCGTCCCGAACGGAGCCGGAGCCTAGTGCCGTCGAAGATGCGGACCGACGGTCCACAGCTGCGCAAATCTAATGATACGGCAGTAGAGGCGCTCCGGATACGGACAAACGATGGAATGCTGTTTCTGTCACAGCCAGAAGTCGCACCGACTGATGTCCACGATGGCCATAGCACATCAGATGTCCAGACGTCAGTCTCCCGTGTCGACGTCGTCGCAGAAAAAAAGCAATTTCTGATCTGCATAACTGCATTGCCACCGCACTGGCCGCGACACATCGACCGTTCTGGAAGTACAATGCTCTCGAATTGCAAACAACCCGACTTACGGCAATTTTGTGCCGTATACATAATGTGCACAATGCTACTTAATCTACCAAATCTATAATCACGGACATGCGCGTCATTTTGTAGGGCGCGAGTGCGGGTTACACATAAGCGTAAATCAATTGCCTAACAAACTGGCAGCAACAACAGTTAGTTAGTAAATTGCGTCATCGTGACGTATGTATAAACAGCAAGAAACACACTTTCATCTTTTACCATTCGTCTGTAGATAAAATAGCTATAAGTCCAACAGAGCAAAGTCTGTGAAAGTTGGTAAGTAAGAAACTTTATACGCGGAGCCACAGCCTAATCAAATAGCTGTGTCGTCCAACAAACGCAGCGCTTATAATTATTCACCAAATGAAACTAAGCAAATGACCTCAAGCTCAATAACAGATACATTCAATATTCCATATGCACCGTAGACTGTAGACTAAAATTCCTGCGGGTGATAATAATAACGTTGACTGCAGTAACGCTAAGAAATATCAAATTTCATCGTTCAAGTACCGCTATCAGACAGCACCTTGCAAGGCACAGTTCATACATTAATACTTTGAAGTCTTTGGCGTTGATCATTGTCAAGTAGGGTAGATTACTGCTATTGCTAGCTTTTGGGCGCGTTTTAATCACACTTTCTTATTTGTTAACGAACCACGACACCGACGCCTTATTCAAGTCGTGCCGTCGAAATTCACACCCGCAATCTACGACACGCGTCCACGTTCGCCTGCATCTGTGTGGCGAACATATTCACAGATTATGACACGGATCGAGTCGAATCTGTCCACTGTGTGGCAACTGCACCGATGCATTATACAGTAGCGTCGTATTGGTGATCACATTAGTGATCGTCTCGACTGAAACTTATCCCCAAGTCCATTTTCTCGAGCATGACGGCCCGTACGCCGGCCTTCAATTATATATGTTGTCCACATCCGCTAATCCCGTCAGCCGTCAGTCTTTCGTGTCTCAACGGACGTATAATTTTCCTCCAAAACTCGCTGCTATCACTTCCGGTGTGCGGACCAATCCGCGACTGGACATGTGACACGCGGCCAACTAATGGGCATTAGACGACGACGGTGGTCGTTGGTCCAGGGCGCGCTTCCGGTCCGACATGTCGGCACAACGACCAACCTCGCCGCAGTCTTCGAGTTTAACAGCCCGTAATTCGGGCAGCCGAGCGGAAATTTAATCTGCGCATGCGTGAAATATTGATCGGCGCGCGGGTGGTCGCCTCGGGTGTGGCATGCTGTGGTGAAATCCGATTAGGACAGTCGCAAAGGCGACGACACACGAGAACAGTAAGTTACCATTATCGACGCGGACGGACGAGGGCAGGACACCTGTCGTGGAGCGCGGCGGGTGACATGCTGACCTCGATAGCGATGCTATCGAAACGATAGCGTGCCGACGACGACGCCAAATTCGAGGCATCGTTGCTTCGTCTGACGTCGCCGCGTAACGAGCTGCCATAGACCACAAATGCGACTGAGATGACGTCATCCGCGCGACTTGACCGGACCGTTAACTAGGTTTGTCCGACACACAAAACGCGGCTTCACTGGGTGATGGCTCTAGATGGAGTGAATCAAAGAAACGAGTAACGTGGCCAAACAAGCGAAATCGGGTAATCAATCCTCCGAACGGCGGTCCAAAATAATGAAAACGCCAAAAATATTTTTATTTTTATGGTGTTATTTTGGTTAGGATATAGTTTAAGGTTAGATTTAGTGTTAGGCGGCCGTGTAGTTGCATACGAAATTACGTACATTGCACTGCAGCAGTCCACCGAGTGGCAGTCAGCTCGTCCCCAAGTCAACTCTTTAGAACTCGTTACGGTTTAGGTTATGGTTAAGGTTTCTGCTAGGGTTAGGATAAGGGCAAGGGTTAGAGTAAGGATTAAGGTTATGTTTAGGGTTATGGCGTAGGGTTAGGGCCAGGGTTAGGTTAGCCTTGGGGACGAGTTGTCTGTGAACAAGTCCACCAGATAATTTGGGAGATACCAAAAATCGCTCATCAGTGCCCCCGGGTCAAAGCTCCGGTGGTCATCGCGCGTGTAAGCAAACTTCTTCTTAGCATTTCAAGTTTATGACATAATTGACATTTTTTATGTGACAGAAATTCGCAAAATGCATTTTTCATACGAGTGTGCAAACTCTAAACGTTAACGATATCACTTTGAAAGTATTATTCACACACTGTATGGGTTGTATAGCTAAATTTACGATTTCTGCAAATTGCATCAAATATCGCTGATATAGAGCACATTGATTTACCACCGGTGCTCCGGTAAGGCCGAATCTAGTATACCTTTACTTTATGCAATGCATGTACGCCATTTATCATATCGATCGGCGCCTGACCCCACTCGCAGACTCAGACTGCGCCCAGACTGCAGAAAACTCAATGTCAGCATCTATTGCAGTCAGAGAACAGTCGCCGAATATTTGATATTTTGTTACATTTACAAAACTTTCTCGGGGTTGATTTATACCCCCAAACGTAGTCTGTCATAGAAGCATTTGGCGTTTTAGTTGACTGTCGAGAGTATAGGCGTCCGCAAACTGTTAGTGATTTCCTTAAGGCAACGCCGACAGCGAACGCTGTGTCCTATATAGTCTTGACATTCTACAGGCGTATCCTGGCGAAAATACACTTAGAATGCGCCAAACTACGTCATTTCAGAAAAACAAGTGTTTTGGAAGTGAACGCACCACGTCACAGAAGCCAACCTTCTGTGCGATCGAGAAACACCAACATTGCAGCAGCCCGTAGTAATAATTTCCAATTCCAAATATGCAATTATCGTAGTGACATTCGTGACATACAGGGTGGCCCAAAAAACCACATTTTCATTTGCTTGATGTTAAATTGATATAGCTTTGTGAAATCTTTACCGAATTTTATAATTTTTGGCTGAGAGGACATATTGAACATTGCTTGTAAACTAATCAGTACAGTTTTGTGTGATTGACACTATTTAGTTGTTTGCCAACATAATTCATGAGCAAATTTCATGTTGAGACAGCACAGAAAACGGACAATATTATTTCTACAAAGTAGTGTAGGAACGCGCAATAGGTGCTGTGGACAGTACATGCATTGTTTTGTTGGAAATCTATATTCAGGTGTAAGTCTGCCAAAAATTATAAAATTAGGTTGAGATTTCACAAAACTATGTAATTTAACATCAAGCAAATGGAAATGTGCAGTTTTCTAGCCACCCTGTATAGCATCCTTGCATATCCGACGTCGAGATGTTTTTCGACTGACTCGCGAAATACGTAATAAACTAATAATGTGTCGAAAGCCTAGCAGGACTGAGGAATCTGTCACTGATAGGTCTATCATCAGACATCGAGTACAGTAGACTACATCTCAGTGATTCGTATCTGCTCGACTGCAGTGCGATAATGCGCTGCAGCATAAACAGCATAAAACAAGTGTCACAGACAGACAGACGGACAGACGAATTGCGATGGTAATAGCGGCAGCTTATGACGCGCGCTAAAAACGTATACGCAGATTGCTAAAGTTTTGTATAGCACCGATGGCTGAAAAGATATGGCAACCATATCTGCAATATCAAAGAGTACGCCCAATGAGATGCGACTAAAAGCCACCATCCCGTGACTTTAGGCGTGACTGCGGGAGATGCTAGCCTAACTCTCCGTATGTTACAACCTTAGTTTTTTGTCATGTTTCACTGTTGTGCGCTGTCTTTGACATAGGCTATTAAAATGTACTCCTGCTCGTGTGCGGCAAAAAGGGCTGAGCAGCGCATAAGTTCCTCCTGCTAGTACA
>Ga0126335_1000160_pt1 | contig 31527 bp, 26 predicted proteins | sample OlaspJWI45metaG_FD_108409 | JGI IMG/M metagenome (GOLD analysis project Ga0126335, IMG submission 108409) | Marine gutless worms symbiont microbial communities from Oahu, Hawaii - Olavius sp. 1 OAHU.JWI-45 metaG | ecosystem: Host-associated > Annelida > Digestive system > Unclassified | place... | reverse complement strand
TTGTTTTACCATCTGGGTACCTCCTGTTTTTGGTTTTAGTTGGTCCTAAACCCAATTATTACAGGGGACCCAGATGGTTTTTCAATTATTATTTTCTAATTCATGCAAGATCGAGGTATAAAACAAAAAAGATCGGATTTTGGATACTTGATACTGGATTGAGGAAACGTATACGCGTTGTCTTTTTGTTATTTATTCTTAGCGCCTTGGCGTCTTTGCGTGAGGAAAAAATAAAAATGATAGAATTCCTTTTCCCAGTTTCCAGTTTCAAACAACGGAGCGCAGCGACTCATTATGATTGGCGCAATAGGCGGCGATATCATCGGCTCTGTCTTTGAAGCCGACCCGATAAAGACGACCCAATTCACACTGTTTGGCGACCATTCGCGGTTTACGGATGATACGGTGTTGACTGTGGCCGTGGCCGAGGCCATATTGTATGGGACCGATTATGCAACCGCGCTGCGAAAATGGGGGCGCCGCTATCCTTATGCCGGCTACGGCATGTCTTTTTCCCGGTGGCTGAAAGACGATACGGCCGGCCCATACAACAGCTGGGGCAACGGATCCGCCATGCGGGTCAGCCCGGTCGGGTTTGCATTCGATGACGAGGACGTGGTGCTGGCAGAAGCCGAAAAAAGCGCCGCCGTCACCCATAATCATGCCGAAGGCATCAAGGGCGCCCGGGCCACAGCGCTGGCTGTCTACCTGGCGCGCACCGGCAGCAGCAAAGATGATATCAGGCAGACCATTGCGAACAGGTTTGGCTACAATCTGTATCGGCGTTTGGATGACATCCGACCGGGCTATCGCTTTGACATTTCCTGCCAGGGAACCGTGCCTGAAGCCATTATTGCATTTATCGAATCGGTCGATTATGAAGATGCTGTTCGCAAGGCTGTTTCTCTGGGAGGTGACAGCGACACCCTGGCCTGTATTACCGGCGGCATTGCCCAGGCTTTCTATAAGTATATACCGGCTAATATCCTGGATTCAATAATAGCCCGTCTGCCGGCGGATTTGGTAAATATTATCGATCGGTTTAACACCCGATTTGACATTCATCTATCTTCTGAACCGTCTTAACACCAGCATTTGCGAGGTATACATGGTTGCAACCTCTTTTTTCAATGCCCTGGGAAGATCCTGGAACCGTTGGATCGGCACACTGGGGGCGGTGGCGATATTTTTGCTCCGGTCGATCGCGTTGATCTTTCAACCCAAACAATTCCCGTTGATTGTGCAGCAAGTTTACACCATTGGCGCTCGCTCTGCCGGTATCGTGATGCTGGTCGGGTTGTTTACGGGCATGGTATTGGGTCTGCAGCTTTTTTATACCCTGGTGAAGTTTGGATCGTCCGGTGTCCTGGGATCGGCTGTGGCTCTATCGCTGGTTCGGGAATTGGGCCCGGTCCTGACGGCAATAATGATAACCGCGCGAGCCGGATCGGCCATGACCACCGAGATCGGTGTACAGCGGATTTCCGAGCAGATTGACGCTCTGGCCACCATGCACATCGATCCGGTGCGCTACCTGATCAGTCCGCGAATTGTGGCTGCGATTATCAGCTTTCCCATTTTAACCACCCTGTTTGATCTTATCGGTATTCTCGGCGGTTACATATCCGGCGTGCTTCTGCTCGGATTGGATGCCGGAACCTATTTTTACCGGGTGCAGTCCAGTGTGGAGCTGCAGGATATAACCGGCGGTTATGTCAAGTCCGTCGTATTTGCTTTTATAGTCTGTACGATCTGCTGCTTTCAGGGGTATTTTACCCACATGCGCAAGGACAGTTACGGTGCCAAGGCCGTCGGGTTGTCGACCACTTCAGCGGTCGTTTTGTCCTGTATTTTTATATTAATTGCGGATTATGTTGTCACCGCATTCCTTTTATAGGGTCAGATGAGATGGAAGCACCCCTGATTGAATTTCAAAACGTCACCAAACGCTTTGGCGAGCGGACTATCCTGGATCAGGTTAATCTGAAAATTTTCCCCAAGCAGGTAACCACGATCATCGGCAAGAGCGGCAGCGGGAAAAGCGTCCTGTTGAAACACATCATCGGTTTGCTGAAGCCGGACGAGGGGTCCATATTGCTTCACGGCCGTGACATCAGCCGTATGCCGCAAAAGGATTGGTATGCCGTCACAAGCAAGATCAGTTATATGTTTCAAAACAACGCCCTGTTTGATTCGATGACCGTGTTTGAGAATGTTGCCCTGCCGTTGCAGCAAGTCACCCGTATGAGTAAAAAGGCCATTGAACAAAAGGTGCTGGCTAAAATCGAGCAGACCGAACTGTCCGAAGTGGTCGATAAATATCCATCCGAATTGTCGGGCGGCATGCAGAAAAGGGTGGCCCTGAGCCGGGCCCTGGTCACCGATCCGGACATTGTACTGTTTGATGAACCCACCACCGGCCAGGATCCGATCCGCAAAAATGCAATCCTGAGCATGATCGCCGAATACCAGCGCAAATACGGGTTTACAGCCGTTTTGATCAGCCATGAAATTCCGGATGTTTTTTTTATCTCAGGCCGAATTCTGGCCCTTTATGACGCTAAAGTCGTTTTTCAAGGCACACCCGAAGAACTCGAGGATTTTGACCACCCCTTCCAGGACGAGCTGGTTCAGAGTCTGGAGGGTTTGCAGGAAGAACTGACCGGGCTGTATTCCCGTCGGCATTTCAAGGTTCGTTACCAAACCGATCTGCTGAAGAAAAAAAGTGACCAGGCCTATGTCGGCCTGGTTTTCGTGGTTGAAGACATGGATGTGATCATTGCACAGCTCGGACACCACATGGCCCAACAAATCTTCAGGGATTTGGGAAACTACATTAACCGGCACTTTGGGGCCATGGGCGGGTTTTCTTCGCGGTTGACTTTCAACGAGTTCGTAACGGTGCTGCCGTTTTCAGATGTCGGTGAGGCAGAGCAAATCCTGGCAGAATTTACCCGGGATCTAAACGAACATGGACTCGGTGCTTTATCGGATTCAGCGGACATGCACGCCGATAAATGCTTCGAGTATACGATATCGGCCGGCATGTCACCGGGCAAGTCATTTGTGGAATTGGAGTCAATCATGGAATTTGCCAGATTCAAGCAGAAAGAAATCGCCAGGTTTCGATGCGAAGCAAAAAGGAGTCTCAATGAAGAAATATCCCAGTGAAACGGTAGCAGGTATTTTTGTGTTCATCGGCTTGATTGTGATCGGTTATATGACGGTCAAACTCGGCAATGTCTCCATGTTGGGCGATGACAGTTATTCCCTGAATGCAAGGTTTAAATCGGTATCCGGTCTGAGAATCGGCAATCCCGTGGAAATGCTCGGTATGGAAATCGGTAGTGTTTCAAATTTCAGCATGGATCAAAAGGATCAGGTGGTTAAGGTCGAATTCAAAATCAACAGAGGCATTCTGGTCTATGAAGATGCTATTGCTTCGATCAAAACAGCCGGTTTGATTGGCGACCGCTATGTCAGCATCGATGCCGGCGGCGGGGGCGAACTGCTAAAGCCCGGCGGTGTGATAACCGAAACCGAGTCTCCGGTCGACCTTCAGGAGTTGATCGGCAAATACGCTTTCGGGGATGTCAAAAAAGAATAATCAGCAACCTGCCTTAATGGATCAAGCACGTAAATCATCCGGGGGCCGGGCGGCTATGCTCTCAAAGCCTGGAATAGGGTGGCAGGTTTGAAATTTTTATATTGGTGCCAACTGTTTATCGGGAGGAATAATATGAGGAAAATAACTTTTGCAATCAGTTTGCTCTTGGTGCTGATTCCGGTCGGTGCAACTGCCGGCCTGCCGATGGAAACCGTGCAAAACGGTGTCAGCAAGGTGCTCGAAGCGGCCTCAGATCCGGCTCTGAAAAGTGAAGCGGGGAAACAGGTTAAGATTGCAAAGATAAAATCGATTACCGGCGAATTTTTCGATTACACGGTGTTAGCCCGCTTGACCCTGGGCAGGAACTGGCAGAAACTGTCGCCCACCCAGCAAAATGAATTTATCGCCCTTTACCGGGCGTTATTGGAAAAGGTTTATATGGACCGTATTCTTTCCTATTCGGATGAAAAGGTAGAGTTTGTCAAGGAGCTAAGCCTTTCAGAAAACAAAAGCGAGGTTCAAACGCGAGTCATCACTGCCACCACAGCAATACCGATCGATTATCGTCTTTACAACCGAGACGGATCGTGGAAAGTATATGACGTTATCATCGAAGGTGTGAGTATGGTGAAAAACTATCGCACTCAATTTGATGACATTCTGAACCAAAAAACACCCCAGGATTTGATCCAGATTATGCGTGACAAGACGGGCGGGGCCTGACGATAGTAAAGCCATTCTTCTGTGCCGATCGGCGATGCGGCACCGATTATTTTTAACCGCGTGCCTGTCGACAAAACATGTTCCATCCGGAGTGTCAGCGTATGCTTGCTCGATCATCATATAGAGTGGCAGGTCTAATATTGATTTTGCCGGCGTTTATTGCGGTGCTGACAGGTTGTGCTGGCGGGACGGGAAATCTGATACTGGAGCCGATCAATTTAAATGCGGGTATTGACAACCGCACCAGGGCCCTGGTTGAAAAAGAACTCGGCGTTGTTAAAGATCCGCACTTGATATCATATGTGAACCGTCTGGCCAGTGCATTGACCGGTTCCGGTGCGCTTTCAGGCAGGAACATCCGGGTGGTCATCTACGATAGGTACACACCCAACATTTTTGCCGTTCCCGGGATCACGATTTACATATCACGCGGCATGCTGGCGCTGCTCCAGAACGAAGATGAGCTGGCGCATATCCTTGCCCATGAAATTGCGCATGTCAATCTGCAGCATTCAAACCGGCAAATGGCACCCTTTAAGGGCCTTTCGTTTTTAAGATTAAACGGCGTGCTGGTGGACCTTATGATCTCTCGGGATATCAAACCACTGATTGACATCCCTTTGAATACGCTGATCAGAGGTTATATGGCCTCCCACAGTCCAATAGATGAATTCGAGGCAGATACCTACGGTCAGCTGCTGGCTGCAGATGCCGGTTATGATCCTGCCGCGCTGCCGGCAATTTTGAACCGACTGAAGGCGACAGATAAGCGGGTACCGGGTGAAGTCTACGTACCCGGTTTTTTTGATACCCATGTTTCGGAACTTCACCGCATCGGCCGGCTCAAAAATGCATCCGGTAATATCGAGTGGGATCGTAAACCTGGCCAGAGCCTTGATTCAAATATTTTTCTGAAAAACCTGGACGGATTGATGGTGGGACCGAACCCGCGCAGAGGGCTCGTGAACTGCTTTTAGCTTTCGGCCAATCAGTGCCGGGGAGAGAACGTTCCTGACAGAAAAACGATTAAAGATTGTCAGTGCCCGGTTGAATGAAAGCATTGTGCAGTTATCCAACCGGACTGACAATATCTGGAAACCAGGCACCACGGCTATAATGAACGGCCTCGGCTACGAACGGCCTCTGGATGAAGGTCAACTGGTGAAAATTGCCGTTTCAAAACCGATGAGGTAGTGTGACTTGCATATTCATGCCGAAGATTTTGCGCCCTTTATCCCCTGGATGCGGGGTTACGGGCGAAAGTTCATCAAGGCCGATCTTTTTGCGGGCTTGACGGTAGCTGTCGTTGCGGTTCCCCAATCCATGGCCTATGCGCTGATCGCCGGCCTTCCGGTTCAATACGGTCTGTACGCATCCATCATTCCGACCATCATCGGCTGCCTGTGGGGCAGTTCGGCCCACCTGATCACCGGCCCTACCACGGCGGTATCGCTGGTCGTTTTCGGTTCCCTCAGCTCCCTGGCTGTGCCCGAAAGTGCGCAATATATCTAATTGGCCTTTTTTATGGCCCTGATGGTCGGGGCGGTGCAGATCGTTATGGGATTGGCCAAACTCGGAGCGCTTCTCAATTTCGTATCCCATGCCGTTTTGCTGGGTTTTACCGCCGGTGCGGCCGTACTGATTGCCTTCAAACAGATACCCGGGCTGCTCGGCATTCAAATCGAAAAGAGCCATGTCTTTTTCGTTTCCCTATACAGGATCTTTACCCACATCAACCAAAGCCATCTGATGACCCTGGTGCTGGGTCTGGTCACCCTGGCGGTCATTTTGATCATAAAACGATTTCGTCCGACCTGGCCGGGCACGTTGATCGCTATGATTCTGGTTGGAACGCTGGTCGCGGTTTTCGATCTCGAAAAGCACGGTGTGGCCGTTGTCGGTGCCATTCCCCGCAGTTTACCGCCGTTTCATATGCCGTCGGTGGGGACGATGACCCAGATCGGGCAACTGGCACCCGGCGCTCTGGCCATAGCGATCCTGGGACTGGTGGAAGCCGTTTCCATTGCCCGGGCCATTGCCGATCAGACCCGCCAGCGCCTGAATGTCAACCGTGAATTCGTCGGCCAGGGCCTGGCCAACATATCGGCTGGCCTGTTCAGCGGGTATGCCGGCAGTGGTTCATTCACCCGTTCGGCGGTGAACTTTCGATCCGGCGGCAGAACACCCATGAGCGCAATGATATCCGGTGTCGCCGTTGCGGTTACGGTGCTGCTGGCAGCGCCCCTGGCCGCCAAACTGCCGCTCAGTTCGCTGGCCGGCGTGCTGATCGCCGTCGCCTACGACATGGTGCGCAAAGAAGATATCGCCCGCACCATCCGCTCGACCCGCGCTGATGCGGCGGTGCTGTTTATAACATTTCTTTCCACCTTGCTGTTGAATATCGAATTTGCGATTTATGTCGGCGTGCTGCTGTCCATCGGCCTGCACCTGGCCGCCACTTCCCATCCCGAGATCTATTCGGTCATTCCGGACCCTGCAACCGGCAAAATGGTGGGTTCGGCCTACGGCGAGACATGCTGCCAGATGGACATCCTCTATGTTGAAGGCTCCATTTTCTTCGGGTCGGCAGCTTTTGTATTGAGCGATTTGCAGCGCCGGTTGCGCAACCACCCGGAAACGGCCAATGTTCTGTTCCGCATGCATCGGGTAAACACCATGGACGCCAGCGGCATCCATTGCCTCGAGATTATTCATGAAGAAATCAGGCAGCGCGGTGGCGGTATTTATTTTGCCGGCGTCTGTCACCGGGTTTTTGAAACCTTTAAAAATTCGGGCCTGCTGAAAGATATCGGCGAATCGCACGTGCGCAGCAGGACCCGATCGGCTGTAAGGCAGGCGATGAAAGAATCTTTCTGTGCGGAGATCTGTGCCGCCTGTGAAACCAGTGTGTTCGAAGAATGTCCCGAACTAAAGAAAGGCAACTGGGAAATATTCGGCGAAGGCGTTCAGCCCAGACGCTGCGACTCCCGGCAGTCCCAAACACCTCCTGAGCCAAAGGAATGACGATGATCAAGATTCTTGTCTACACGGACGGAAAGCCCGCTGCAACCAAAGCGCTGTCCTTTGCGGCCGAACTCACCCGGCGCCTGGCCGGTGAACTGGCGGTCATCACGGTCAGGTCCGGAACCCCGGCGACTGAAGAGCCCGCTCCGACAGGCGTTGAATTTGCTCTGGCTGAACAACAGACACTGCCCCGGGGTCTGCAATTCCTGGCCGCCGCGGTCGACCTTCTGGCGGAGGAGAGAATCCTGCAAAAACCCACGAACGTGAAGATCCGTGATATACCCCACGGCCATCTTTTTGTGTGCAACACGAGAGACGGCCAGCGCATCCCTTTTTATGAAATTTTCGGTCATTTTGTGGAAGCCCTCAATCACGAAATCGACCGGCATCAATATGATCTGCTGGTCATCGCGCCGCCGCGCCCGGGCAATCTCAAGCGTCTGATCGGCGGTGACACGACCCGCAAGCTGGCCCTCGATCTGCACACGTCGGTTCTCGTGGTGCGCGGCGGAAATGCGGACAGCCGCTATGTCGTGTGTGCCGACGGCTCCCCTTCCGCCCGACGCCAGTTTCCACTGCTAAAAAAAATGCTGCTGGCCATCACCCGACCGGTGGAGCTTGCCTGGGTCAATGAAACATCAACCGACGAAGCGCAGCGCCAGGCCGCCCGGGATTGCCTGCGGCACGCTGTGCAATGGCTGGAAACCTGTGATAAAAACGGCAACCTGCACGAACGCGAGGGTGACAACCCGGCCGACATCATCCTTGATATCGCCGGTGACGATGCGGTCATCGTCATGGGTGCCAGCCTGCGCCACCATGTTTACCGCATGGTGCGCGGCAGTCTGCCGATTCAAATCCTGGATCGCACCCCTGCCAGTGTGCTGCTGGTTAAATTACCGCCTGAAGCCGATGTCGATTTTTTTAAAGATCCTTTTGTTTGCTGAACCCCATTGAGGCTGTCCATGAGAATGAAACGACTTTGGAAAAAAAAAGAAGACGTCACATTTAAAGAGACTGTAAAGTATTACGGACCGGCGGTTTTGCTGGCTGTGGCTGGATTTTTCGTTGCGTACCAGTTCGTTGCGCCGGCACCACCCAGACATATCGTCATTGGCACCGGGGCCGGCGATGGCGCCTACTACGCCTTCGGCAGGCAATATCAACAGTTAATAAAGGAGAATGGCATCGATCTGGAAGTCCGTCAGACAGCCGGATCCATAGAAAATATCCACCTGCTCGAAACGGATCAAAATGGTGTGGATGTGGCGTTTATCCAGGGCGGGACCGGTTCAGCGGCCAGCCGGCCCGAAAGCATCCTCTCGATAGGCAGTCTCTATTATGAGCCGATGTGGGTCTTCTACCGTAATGACCGATCGATCAATCTTCTCTCAGATTTAAAAGGTTTGCGTGTGGCGGTTGGCAAAGAAGGCAGTGGCACGAAAGCATTGGCCATGGAACTGCTGAATTTGAACGGTGTCACCGACCAGAATACCCGGATTGTAAGTTCCGGATTTCAGGAAACGTTCGCAGGCCTCACAAACGGTGATCTGGATGTGGCGATTATCGTGGCCTCCCACCGCGCCGCGATCCTCGGGCAGATAATCGATACGAAACGGTTTAAACTGCTGGGTCTCGAACGCCCCCATGCCTACGCAATGCGGTTTCATTACCTCAATGTGTTAACGCTGCCCGAAGGCACCATCGATTTTGCCGATAATGTTCCGGAAAAAGATCTAGACCTTCTTGCCCCCACGACCCAACTGGCCGCCCGTGCCGACCTGCACCCCGCCCTGATAGGTTTACTCCTGCAGGCGGCCGAACAGGTCCACAGCCCGGGAGGCGGTTTTGAAAAAGCCGGCGAGTTTCCGGCCCCCAGACACCTTGATTTTCGTTTGAGCCCGGAAGCCAGGCGCTTTTATAAATCCGGCCCGCCGTTTCTCCATCGTTACCTTCCCTTCTGGGTGGCCAATTTCATCGCCCGCATGACGGTAATGCTCCTGCCGATTTTTGTCCTGCTCTTTCCACTGTTCAAAATGGCGCCGGCGATATATCGCTGGCGGATCCGTTCCAAAATTTATCGCTGGTATTCCAGACTCGAATTGGTCGATCCTCAAATACAGGGGGTCGAGAATCAAGCGCAGTTCACTGCCCTGACCGAGGAACTGGATCTGATCGAAAAAAATGTGTCCCGGATAAGGGTTCCGCTGGCCTACTCGGAAGAGTTGTATGACCTGCGCCTGCATATCGACATGCTCAGAAATAAATTACGCCATGCGCAGGATAACTGAAACCACCTGCGGGACCCAACACCGCCTTGCGGCATCAATTACTGAAAAGGTTGGGCCATTTAACCATCGACCTTGATATTGAAAAGGAGTATCCAATGAAGTCTCTGGCTTTAGGGGCCGTCATCCTGATTGTGTCGTTCGGCAGCAACGCTGTTGCCGATAAACGCGCGCCGCTGACCGTGGTCGCTCGCGTGGACCTCGAAAAATACCTGGGCAAGTGGTATGAGATAGCCAGCTACCCGGCCTGGTTTCAAAAGGGCTGTACCGCATCGACCGCCGAATACAGCCTGCTGCCGAACGGTAAGATCCGGGTTGTCAATCGTTGCCGCAAAGAGCGCCTGGACGGGACGCTGAAGACATCCAGAGGCAAGGCCGAGGTGGTGGATACGGCCACCAATGCCAAACTGAAGGTCTGGTTCTTCTGGCCTTTCAAAGGCAACTACTGGATTATCGATCTCGATCCGGATTACCGCTGGGCCGTTGTTGGAGAGCCGAAACGCAAGTATCTGTGGATCCTGAGCCGTACACCGACCCTGGAACCGGCGACCTATGCCGGCATCCTGTCGCGCCTGCGCGCTAAAGACTACGATCCTGATCGCCTGCAGAAGACGGCCCAGCGGGCCGAAATAGTGGAATAGCATTGGGCCCATTGACTGCCATACAATTGATCGTTTGCGGCATCTGCCTGGCCATCGGGTTTTTGCATCTGGCGCTGTTCCTACGATTATCCGAACAGCGGTCGAACCTTTGGTTTGCCGTCATGTGCTTTAGCGTGGCGGCCGGGGCGTTTTTTGAAGCCGCCGCCTATCAGGCCTCCGAAGTCGGCACTTACAATGTCGTTTACAAGTGGCAGGTAACATCCCAGGGCCTGCTCTGGATTGCAATGGTCTGGTTCATAGCCGGTTTTACCGGAGCTGCCAGGCGATGGACCGCATTTGCCGTCACTGCCGCTTACGTGGCGGCTGTTCTCATCAACCTGTTTTCTCCTTTTGGAATATTGTATGACCGTATCGATGCTCTGAAAGCAACTACACTCCCATGGAATGAATCGATCGTGATTGCCGTGGGACCTGCCAATGCCTGGCGCGTCGTCGCCGACATCGGCTGGCTATTGCTGATCTACCTGGTGATCGAATGCTGCATAAGGCTTTACCGGAGCGGCCGGAAAAGACGGGCGCTGTTTATCAGTGCCAGTTTGCTGTTGTGCCTGGGGCCGGCCTATATCCATGGCACTCTGGTCGATCTGGGAGTACTTGCTCCCCCATTTTATGTCAGTTTTGCTTTTCTAACCCTGCTGGTAATCATGAGCAGTACCATCGTCGGAGAGGTGGTTCGGGCATCGAAGCTCAACCGGGAGATCCTGGTTGCCGAACGGCGCTGGCGCGATCTGCTGGAAAACGTTCAATTGCTTGTGATTGGTATCGATAATCAAGGCACCGTCAATTATGTGAATCCGCACTTTTTGAAGATCAGCGGGTATTCGCCCATGGAAGTACTGGGCAAACCGCTGGTGGATACTGTGCCCCCTGAAGACCGCCAAGCAATACGCGCACGGTTCAACCGGGCCATGCAGGGCCAGATTCGCACGCAGGTAAAAAGATATCTGTTGACAAAAGTGGGACTCAAACGCCTGATCAACTGGTCGCATGTGGTGGTCAGGGACACGGAGAACCAAATTGCCGGAACGTTGAGCATCGGCGAAGATGTCACCCAACTCAACGACGCACGAAGAGCCCTGGAGGATGAGAAGTCGCGCATGGATATCATCCTGTCATCTCTAAACACCGGCCTGGCCCTTATCAACAGGGACATGACCGTGGCCTGGGTAAATGAAAAACGCGGGACATCCTGCCCTGGGAAGAGCTGGTCGGTAAGGTCTGTTATGAAGCCGCCGCCAGGCGGGAGCAACCATGTGAAAAATGCGGAGCGCTCGAAGCCTTTTCAGACGGGCAAATTCACGAGACCGAACGACATAGCCCGGTGGACGGCAAGTGGCATCATATCGTTTCGCTGCCGATCAAAGACGACAGGGGCAAAGTTGTTCAGGTGCTGGAAGCAACTACGGATATAACCGGGCGTAAAGAAGCCGAGGATGCCCGTGATCGGTATCTGAAAGAACTCGAAGACCTCAAGGCCCAGCTGGAAGAAGAAAACATCTACCTCAAAGAGGAGATCGACGACCGCCAGGGATTCAAGGAAATTGTGGGCCGCAGCAACGCCATCCTCTATGTGCTCGAAAAAGTCCGGCAGGTGGCCCAAACCGATGCCACCGTGCTGGTCCAGGGTGAAACCGGCGTGGGTAAAGAACTGGTAGCGCGCGCCATTCACCGCACCGGCGGGCGGATGGAAAAACCCTTTGTCACGGTCAATTGCGCGGCTTTGCCGACCGGCCTGGTGGAATCCGAGCTGTTCGGGCACGAAGCCGGAGCGTTCACCGGCGCCGGTGCACAGCGCAAAGGTCGCTTCGAGCTGGCCGACGGCGGCACGGTTTTTCTGGACGAGATCAGCGAAATGCCCCTCGATGTTCAGGCCAAGCTTCTGCGTGTACTTCAGGAGGGCCAGTTCGAGCGGGTCGGCAGCTCCAGGTCCCTGAAAGTGGATGCGCGGGTGATTGCCGCCACAAACCGCAACCTTGCCGAAGAGGTCGCCGAAGGGCGTTTCCGCCCCGATCTGTATTATCGCTTGAATGTCTATCCCATCACCGTTCCGCCCCTGCGCGCCCGCCGGGAGGATGTTCCTTTGCTGGTTCAGCACTTTGTGCCCCTGATTGCCGCCCGCACCGGCAAGACCGTCGACCAGGTACCGCCGCATGTCATGGAGTCGCTGAAATCTCATGACTGGCCGGGAAACGTGCGGGAGCTGGTAAACCTCCTCGAGCGGGTGGTCATCACTTCGTCCGATTCGGTGATTCGTCTGCCCGAAGAAATCGCCGATAAATCAAATCCGGTCCTTAAATCCGCTCAAGCGCAAGACGGACCGGCTGACCTGGACTCGGTTGAGCGCAACCACATTATTGTGGTTTTAAACACCGTCGATTGGCGTATCAGCGGTCCGAAGGGCGCGGCCAAAATCCTGGGCTTGAATCCGTCCACCCTGCGTTTCAGGATGAAAAAGCTGGGTATTCGCAAATCGGAACGTCATTCCGGCAATGGCTCTGAGCAGAAACTGGATACCTGAACCAGCATCCTCGATAAATTAAATTGTTTTCATAGCTATAGAACACTTAGCACACACCAAAGGATTGACGTTGTAAATTTTTTGGATTAACCGGGCCCAATTCTGGCGGAATTCTTTAGATGACATCCCAGGCTCAATCAATCAGGAGGTACTTTAAGGTATTTAGAGGTGCTCTGAGGTACAATGGTCCAACAACTTAAGTGGTTTATATAATTAAAATAATTAATGATATCATGCTGTTAGCGCATTGTGTGTTTTCGGCCTTTCCCGCCGGCAACACGGGTTCAAATCCCGTTGGGGACGTCGTTTTTCCGTTGTAAAAGGGGTATCGGATTAATTCCGGTATCCCTTTTACTTTTTGATATGACCGGGGTCTTTGTTATAGTCCGTTGTCAGTTGTCCGTGGTCCGTTGCAAGAAAAATATCTGCTGCGTGCCGATCTGCAGCTGACAACGGACAACCGACCACTGACGCCGGCGCAGCCGGCTATAAAGCATATTAGGGATTGCATACAGAGATATTTTGAACTATATTTTTAAATAATGCATCACAATATAGTTCAATTGGTGATTAGAAAGGATAAAAAAATGAAATCAATAACGATTCATGGAATAGATCAGCCTTTGATAGATCTTATTCAGTCTAAGGCTCGCGACGAAGGTTTGAGTATTAATAAAACCGTCAAAAAGTTACTTGAAGAAGCGCTGGGTGTAAAACCGCGTCCCAAGGATACGAATCGCGACCATTTCGAGGAATTCTGTGGCATCTGGTCAAAAGCGGATCAGACTGAATTTGAGGAAAAAACCAAAGAATTCAGAAAGATAAATCCCGAGGATTGGCAATGAAGAAAATATTGCTGGACACCAATGCTTATACACGATTGCTGACTGGAGATGAAAAGGTGCTAGAAACTATTGCGGATGCTGCAACGGTTTACATGTCTGTTTTTGTGCTGGGCGAACTCTTTGCCGGGTTTTCCGGTGGATCGCGAGAAAAGGAGAACAGGGAAATCCTTAATCGATTTTTAATGAAACCGACCGTAAAAATTCTGAATGCAACTGCCGAAACGGCTGAAGTGTTTGGATTGGTAAAGTATAATTTGAAAAATGCCGGCACACCCATTCCGATTAATGATGCCTGGATTGCCGCCCACGCAATTGGAACCGGCTCGGAGATAGTCACTTACGACGCTCATTTCAAAAATGTCCCTGGCTTGCGTTTATGGCTTTAATTCATTAAAACTGCAAACGCTAAAATTCAGCCAGGTACGTTCGCACCCTAATCAATTGACAATATCATAACCGCAGTTCAATAAAAGGGATCATTCAAGCCCATCTCTGCAGCTGACAACGGACCACTGACCTCGGACACCGGCGCAGCCGGCCGATCCAGATTGTTTATAGTAGTTGTCAAAAATACTTATGTCCAACCACATAACTCATCCCCCCTCAAGTTCTTACAAATGGCTTGTTCTTGCACTGGCAGCGACCGTTTTTTCGCCACTATTTGGCGGCTGGCGAAATGTTCTGTTTATGTATGGGGCGGTGGCGATTTTGTTTGGTGCGTTCTGGTGGTTTTCACATGAGAAAGCAAGAGATGACAGGCAGCAGAATCGTCAAACAATCACCTATCGAGAAGCCATCGGACATGTGCTGCGCTTCCGAAACCTGTGGTTACTCTGTTTGGCAACTGCCGGAGTTTCCGGTTGTGTCAACGGATTGTTGGGCTTCCTGCCACTCTATCTGCGCAACTTGGGATGGGCGCCCGCAATTGCTGACAGTACGCTTGCATCTTTTCACGCCGCAAGCATGCTCATTGCGATCCCCATAGCGCTGTTTTCCGACCGCATTGGCAATCGCCGCAGCGTCCTGATGTTGGCAGCTTTGCTTATCGGAACCGGAACCGGTCTAGTAGGACTTACAAGCGGCATCTTGATCTCGGTAGCGGTTTTGATAGCAGGTTTAGCGCGCGACGGATTCATGGCCATCACCATGACAGCAATCATAGAGGTAAAAGGCATTGGGGCACGGTTTGCCGGATCCGCAACCGGGTTAAATATGTCTGTTTTAGGGATTGCCAATGTCTTGGCGCCGCCAGCTGGGAACTGGCTGGCGAAATTTGGATCTGGACTCCCATTTTTTTTCTGGGCCGCCCTTGCTTTTTCAGGATTGGTTGCCTATCTCTTCATGCCGCATCCGGCCATCGGAAGCACCAACGGTTCTCAAGCCGGAAATTAGGAAGGGATAAAGACCCGGGTAATGCAACCGTTCGACTATTTGAGCGTTCTAATGATCGATGATTATGGGTACGCCCATGCTTTTATGCATTGCTAAAATAAAATATATTGATTTGCATAAGATCATGGGCGTACCCAATAACACGTCCCCAATAACATGCACTCGCGTTTACGATGAAAGTAAAGCATGGCGGTCTTCAGATCGCCATGCTTTTGGTTGTTTGATCTGATTAATTTATCCGATCCGCTGTTTTTTCACCTATTCGTCTGTGATGTTGATGTAGCTTAACTTCGTGTTGTCAGCACCGGCTGCTTCTGCGATGGTCAGTTTACCGTCGGAAACGGTGATCGCGATACCCGTGTGCAGATCAAAGTTGTCTTGGCCATCCGGATCAATGACGCTTGTGCCTTCGATCAGTATGTTGTTGACCTGATTGGTGAAACTTGGGTCGCCCATTAATATCTCGACCACATAGGTGCCGTTTGGAAGCTCCAGTTCCCAGGTTTTCGAGCTGCCTTTGTGCATATGGATGAGCGTGTCGTAACGCTGGTCTGGATCAACACCGCGGGCGCGGCTGTCAGCGGTAATATCCACGTTCCAACCGTAGGTGTAGCCATTGCCGCGATCGCCGTAGGTGTTGCCGGCATCCATCAGATAACCTGAAGGTGCCGGAGACGAACCCTGCTGGAAGTTGACGTAGATCGGGTCAAACGAATAATCTTCTGTGATGTTGATGTAGCACAACTTCGTGTTGACTGCGCCGGCTGCTTCTACGATGGTCAGCTTACCGTCGGAAACGGTGACCGCGATACCCGTGTGCAGATCAAAGTTGTCTTGGCCATCCGGATCGACAACGCTTGTGCCTTCGATCTGTATATTGTTGACTTGATCGGTGAAACCTGGGTCGCCCATTAATATCTCGATCACGTAGCTGCCGTTTGGAATTTCCAATTCCCAGGTTTTCGAACTGCCTTTGTGCATATGGATAAGCGTGTCGTAGCGCTGGTCTGGATCAGCACCACGGTCGCGGCTGTCAGCGGCAATGTCCACATTCCAACCGTAGGTGTAACCATTGCCGCGGTCTCCGTAAGTGTTGCCGGCATCCATCAGATAGCCTGAAGGAACCGGAGACGAACCCTGCTGGAAGTTGATGTAGATCGGGTCAAACGGGGTGTCGGGGGGAGGCGCAAGCCTGGCCGTTATGACGACCGCGTCAATATAGACATCGTCAAGGTCGCCGCTGGCATCGCAGCGGAAACGGATCCTCGTCTGGTCGGTCAACGGATACCCGGTAATGGTTACAGAATCGGTATAGAACTGATCATTAACAAATTCATCGTCCCGATTCCATTCTTCAACGGTGGTATAGGTGTTTCCGCCATCGGTGGATATCTGCAGCCAGAAATCTTCATTGCTGCTGTCCATTGATACGGCCAAGTATGCAAAATCAACTTTGACTTCAGCATAGCCCGACAAAGCAAGATCGCTGGTTGTCATCACCGACGAGTCGGTATCGTCTTGAAGATTCAAAGCACCGTTGCCCTGATAGGCGTAGGTTCCACCGCTGTAATGATTGCTGTCGGATCCGCCGTCAATCCAGTTGCCGAAACCGCTTTCGAAGTCATCGCTGATGATCTCGAACCAGGTCTGCGGACCGAGCGTCACATTGATAGCCGCCCGGGCCTCGGGATTGCTGTAAGGAACATGATTCGTGCTTACCACCTGCGCTGTAATCGCGTGAGAACCGGCCGCGACACCACTGAAAATAAAGCTGCCGTCCCGATCCATTTCTGAGATATAGGGGGAATCGTCCAGGGTCCAGTGAATATGATCCTCTTCCGCCAGATAGCCCGATAGCGCGTAGGAAATTCTGACCGTATCGCCGATAATCTCTGCACCGTCAGCCGGTATAGTGATGGCAGGCGTGGGGTAGTCAGCCCAATTCGTGGGATCCGTACCTTCTTCGACTTCCAATCCGTCCTCAAAGGTGTCGCCATCGGTGTCGGCCAGATTCGGATCGGTCAGATTGTCGAATTCCTCAAGGCTGGTCAGGCCGTCCCCGTCGGCGTCGGCCGATGCATCCCCCGGATCGTCAGGGTCCAAACCGTGTTGCAGTTCCCAGACATCGGAAACGGTATCGCCATCACCATCCTGATCAGGATTGTCTCCAACCGTGACGGCAACGTTCGCTGATGTGGTGGATGAATTTTGCAAATCCGTGGCCACGGCGGTCAGAACGTACGCACCGGGAGTTGATGCATTCCAGTCGGTTGCATAGGGCACAGTTGAATCCGAGCTGTAATACTGCCCGTTGACGTAGAAATCGACCTGAGCCACCGATCCATCCGAATCACTGGCGTCCGCCGTAAGCGTTATGTTGCCTGGCGGATTAATGTTGTCAAATGGTGCCGGACTGATGATTGACACCGTTGGAGATTGGTTGGTGACGGCCGTAAACTGTGCCACCAGGGTCTGATCACTGTCAGCGACGATGATGTTGTGGTTCTGTGCCCCGTCATCCGACCAGGAAGAAAACACATATTCAACATTATCGATTATTTGGGGCGATGGTGCCGAAACCGCCGTTTGGGATCCGGCAATGGCTTCAATGGTGTAAGGCGCCGCATCCAATTGCGCATATACCCCCAGCTCAAGACCGGGTGGGCTGGATTCCAGCCTCAAAATAGTGGTTTCCGGATAGATGGCAACCGTGGTGGTATCGCTCAACCCCACCAGATTTTGACTGCCGGAAAATGTGATAAAGTCGTCGGTCATCGATAGATACTGGGCCGCCATCCAGTCGGCCGAACGCGCCACGTTTGAAATCCGCACCTCGTCAATGGATCCCCAGAAGTAGTCGCCACCGTTGCCACGCCGCCCGATATTCAGCGGCTGATCGTTGGCCACAAGGGGCGAGATGGATGAATCCGTGGTTAAATCAATGCCGTCCACATACATGGCGCCCATGGCACCGTCGATTGCGGCGCCAACGTAATGCCAGCTCGTATCCAGATCGACTCCGTCGGCCCGAGCCCAATCCGGACCGCTGCCGACGCTGGTCAGATTGTTGTCGCCGGGTTTGTACTCCAGGTTATATCCAAGATCATTCCAATTGTATTTTTTGGACAACACCCGCGGCGCTCCCGCCTGATCCGGATCGGCAATCTTAATCCAGGCTTCCAGGGTCAGCTGCCCGGTAATTGCCAGGCTGGTACTACTACCGACTTCGATAAAAGCGTCGGTCCCGTCAAAGCTGCGGGCACCGGCAAACAGTCCGGACTCATCGGTGGTGCTGCCGAAATTGATCCCGTCATTCATGTTCGCAGTGGCGTCCAGCAAATTGCCGTTAAAATGCCATACGCCGGCATAGGTCGCATCCCATACGGCCGCTGGGTTTTGGCCCTCGGCCGCCGCCGGGTTGCCGTAGTACAGCCAGATGTAGTCGCTGTCGGAATAGGCGTCGATTCTGGGCACCTGGACCCAGACAATCGAAGTCCCTCCGACGTTCCAGGACTCGATTTCATAGGCCAGCAGCGAACCGTCGGCGTCAACAAAGCGCAGGTCTTCTCTCTGGGCTGAAGCCTGTGAGTAGTCGATGCGACCGGGATCCAGGCGCACCAGGACCGGAAAATCGATCAGGTCTTCGCCTTGATCAATGTTGTTAAAGGACAATCGCTCACGCTTTGTCCACAGAGAATCCCACCAGTCGGTGACTCCGCCGTCGGTCACTGTCAGCCGGATCTCCAGAAAAGACGGATATTCGTGATCGATGGCCGTAAATTGGCCGCTGGTCACACCGCTGAATTCTTCGAGCTGATGTTCATGACAGTCAAGCGGATCCTGTCGGGCGCAGTGCTGCAGGGAAATTTGCCAGGTGAATGCCTCGGCCGGCAGCTGACCGACATCGGGATCATCACCTTGACCGGAAAAGGATATCGCGTTACCAACCCGCCAGGTATCGGTTTCCGATGGGCTCAGAATCGTGGCCACGGGGGGGGCGTTGTCGACTGTAATCAGGAGCGTGGCGGTGTCCGAATCACCGTTGTCATCGGTCACCCGCAGCGAGGCCACATAATTCCCGGAGGCCTGGTAGGTGAATTGCGGATCGACAAGCGTCGCGTCATCGAAATCCCCGTCGCCGTCAAGATCCCAGTAAAAGCTGAGCGTATCGGCCGGATCGGGATCGTAGGAATCGGAACCATCAAAATTGACCGTGAGGGGAGACGGCCCGTTTTGAACATCGGCGGCGGCTACCGCCACTGGTGGTTGGTTGGCGGCGAAATATTCAATCCGCCGGATTTGACCGCTGGCAATATCGGCGTAGAACACATCGCCTGCCGGGCCGATTTGCAAATCCACCGCAAAGGCATTGTCAATAAAAGTCAGGATATTTCCGGGGTCAGGTATGCCGTTGATATCCGGGAGCATGACCTTTATCCAGCGTGCGGAATAATCGGCGAAAAAAAGTGCATCATCATATTGCGCCGGATAATCGCCGCCGGTGTATACGGCCAGCCCGCTTACCGCGGAACTTCCCTGGTGGATATAGGGGTAAAACGGTGCGGTTGCCGTTCCGGCGGCGTAGAGATTTTCACAAACCGGCAAATTGGCCCCATCATAGCCGGAGTGTCGGCCGACACCCTCATAACAGGGCCAGCCGAAATTTTCTACGATGGTGTCCACCGGATTTTGAATGTAATTGATTTCCTCCCATCTGCTCCACCCGACATCACCGATGTAGAGCTCACCGGTTTGTGGATGGATCGTAAAGCGGAATGGATTGCGAAGCCCGTGAGCAATAATTCGATCATCGTCGCTGACGCTGCCGCCATAGAGCGGATTGTCGGCCAGGGCCTCCCCGGTCAAAGGATCGACCCTTAAAATCGTACCGTCAAAAGACACCGGATCACCGGCAGTTTGGAGGTCCTGGCTGCGCAACGCGCCGCCTTCATCGGCAGGATCGTCGAAAGGATTGCCAACTTGACCATAGTCGACAAAATTGAAGCTGGCACCGTCACCGGCGGATACGTAAAGGGCACCGTCCGGTCCGAAATGAAGGTCGCCGATTGAGTGACTTGGAAACTGCTGCTCCCAGGCCTCGATCAAAACCTGTTCGGTTCCCGTCATCTGGTTGGTTCCGAAATCCATTTCCAGGCGGGATAGACGACCGCTGACCGTGCAGCCTTCATTGGTATAGCCGGGAGGGTCGGGACAGGTGTCGCCCCATTTGGGCGGTGTTCCACCCACATCGGCATCAAAGGTGTAAAGGACATAAAGGTAAGGCGTATTCGGAAAATCCGGATGGACCGCCAGCCCCAGTAGTCCCCGGTCCCAGCCATTGTAGACATTGAGGCGGAGATCTGCGAAGATGGTCGGCGTCGAGTCACTGAGATCGTCAAAGACTTTAATGATGCCGCTCTTTTCGGCAACGAAAATTCTTCCATCCGGTGCAAACCGAACTGCTACAGGCTGATTCAACCCGCTGAACACAACCGTTTCTTGAAATCCGGCCGGCGGCGCGGCAAGCGGCAGGGGTGCAAATAACAGGAAGATAAGATAAAGGGCCAAGGTGAACCGTAACACTGTCCCGAAACGAGGTGGGTTTAAATAAGATTTTATCAGGTGCATTCCTCCGTTTGAATTCAAGTATCTGCTTTTCATTTGTTTATCTCCCATTGTTTAATGCTTTTTCAACTCAAGGTGGTCCTTGCGGGACAGCATGATCGCTTGTTATACAGCAACTCAAAGTCTACCCTATTTACTTTTTTATTTATTTTTCAGATCGATAGAAGATCGACCAAAGATAAAGTTCGATTGAATCGGAGAGTAAAGTGATACAAATTATGGAATAAATGCCACAATGTGGTATTTCTGTAACAATAGGAATTTTACTTCATATGTCCATGTGTTAACTCTTGATTCGTGATTTAACCCGGTAAAACTTATTTTGAAATGGCCTGCTTTTCTTCTGTAAATCTTTGGAACCACCAGAAAGGTTAAATCATATTCTAAAGCAATTTGACGGTTGGTCAACCGATCTGTATGCAAATTTTATACATCAGCATATCTTGATCGAACAGTTTCGGTTGTGAAATTTTTGCAGCTTTCCGAAAATGTTACAAAGTAAAAGTTTAGGGACAGTTTAAAGAATTCAATACATGTGATAGATGAACTTTATGCCGTGGAAATCACAAATAGATGCTCCCGGAGTACTCCCCGATAATACGGATCGCAATAACTTTCTGGATCGAATCAGGGACATCATTGCTGAAACAAATGCTAGCTCTTATGCATGGGCGCTGATACCAAACCACTTCCACCTTTTGTCAAGAACCGATTTTGCGGGACGTAGATCAGATTATAAGAACCGGTAACAACATTACATGCCACGTCAAGCACGAATCGATGCACCGGGTGCCTTGCACCATATCATTGCAAGAGGCATTGAGCGCCGGCTGATATTTGATGATGATGCCGATCGGAACAATTTTTTAATTCGATTCGAGCGAGTCCTATCCGACACACAAACTATCTGCTATGCGTGGGCCTTGATTCCAAATCATTTTCATTGACTGCTTCGTACGGGCCCGACTTCCATATCAACCGCGATGCGACGGCTGCTGACCGGTCATGCTATTTATTACAATTATCGTCACCGGCGGCACGGGCACTTATTTCAAAACCGTTACAAATCAATCCTTTGCCAGGAAGACACCTACTTGCTCGAATTGGTGCGCTATATTCATTTAAATCCGCTGCGTGCCGGTGTTATACAGGATATCGGAAAGTTGCACCGCTAATCATAAACAGGAGACAGTGCCTTGCTGGGCCGGGTCAACAGAAATTGGCAGGACACAGATTACGTCCTATCGTTTTTCGGGGAAACTGTTTCCACAAGTAAAAATAGACAGGCCGTAAAAGCCAGAAGCCTGGTTTGCTATTGGGCATACAATGAACTTGGGATAAGCCAGATTGATTTGGCAAAGAAATTTTGCGTACTGGCATAAAATGGACTTGTAGCGGTTCTGAAAAAGGTAGCCGGATTGCTTGTGTCGCTTGTTGTAGAAAACTGCATGTCCAGTCAATAGGCGCCGCATCACCAGTTTTTAACAGCAAATGGAAATGGTTTGGGATCAGAGCCCATGCAAGACAGCGGGTTGTGGATTCGGCAATAATGCTGTCGCGCCTGTCTAAAAAACTTCTGAAACTTGTCTTCCAACTCGATCTCCTTGGCCACGGTCACACCGTCCTTGGTGACGGTGGGAGATCTCCAGGACTTTTCCAGAACCACGTTGTTTCCCCTTCTTTTCCTCCTCTTTTATTGAAATGTTTACCATCCCAATAGGTGGCCTGTAATTATGGCATCGATGTTTGCCCAAATGACGGCATCATGGTAAACACCCTGATGCAATAGCACAGATTCTTTACTGATCAAGGAGTATGCATGCCGGCCAATAAATCCCGAACCACTATCCTGATTGCCTGCGCCGGTGCCATTTTTTGGCCGGGCGCGTTTATTTTCGGACTCCCGGGCGTTTTGCGCCAGCATTGGCAGCAGTCATTCGATGCCGGCGGCGGCGCGGTGGGCGGGGTGGTGTTTTTCATTCTCATGGGCGCCACCTGCTTCATGTACCTGTGTGGGCGCTTCCAGGAAAGGTACGGCCCGGGAAGGTTGGCTTCCATCGGGGTCGTGATGTGCGGCAGCTGCTCCATCTGGCTGAGCCAGGCCGGAAATATGACCGAAGTCTACGTTTGGGCGTTTTTGGTCGGCGCCTCCTCGGCCTTTGTCTACATCCCGGGCCTGACGGTGGTCCAGCGCTGGTATCCTGAAAGTCGCGGCCTGGTTGCGGGTTTTTTCAACATGGCCTTCGGGTTGTCGGCGGCGGTCATGTCTCCCATTTTTTCGCTTCTCCTTTTGAAGTGGGGCTACCAGGTGTTGACACTGGCCACAGGCTGTGCAGCGCTTACGGTTGGTCTTATCGCTTCCACCATGATCCGGTTTCCGGAGGCCGATCCCTCAGCACCGGCATCCACCGCCTCGATGGCACCCACCAGCCGCTCGGTGGCGGAAGCCCTGAAAAGTCGTGAGTTCTGGTGTCTCTGGCTGACCTGGGTCTTTGCCGGCGCTGCCGGGGCCAGCATGTTGGTGCTGGCCACCGGGTTCGGCCTGGCCCGGGGCCTGAATCTCGCCCATGCCGTCGTCCTGCTCACCGCTTTTAACCTGACCAACGGATTTGGACGGTTAATCAGCGGTTATTTTTCGGACAGGATCGGGCGATCCCGCACAATGGCGCTGAGCTTTGCCGGGGCCGGGGTGGCCTATCTGGTCATGCCGTATCTGGCGAGCCTGTGGCTGTGGGCCGCATTGGCGGCGGTCATCGGTTATGCCTTCGGTACCCTTTTTGCGGTTTCCGGCCCATTGGCCGGCGACTGTTTTGGCATGGCGCACTTCGGGTCCATCTTCGGGTTGATTTTTACCGCCTACGGCTTCCTGTCCGGACCGCTGGGCCCCTGGCTGAGCGGCTATATCCTGGATGTCACCCGGGGCAACTACACGCTGGTTTTTTCTTACCTGGGTCTGATGTATCTGGGTTCGGCCGGGCTCATCCTTCTGGTTCAGCCCTGGCGGGCGTGTCGAATTTAATATAAAAAGGTGTTTAGCAGATAAAACTAGTTATAATTGTCAATTTACAAGAGTGGTTTCGCTCAACGCCAGCCTTTTCATTTCTGAGTTCGGAGTGCGAAGTTAAGGAGTCGCTGCGCTCCACCGAATGAATCATATAGCCACGGACAAACATCGATATGCACTGACTGAATTAATATTGGTTTCCGATCTGTGGAATTCTGTGTAGATCCGTGTCCGTGTATTAAAAACGGGCCAAGGTGCCACGGACAATTGACCACTGACAACGGACAGCGCGTAAGCGCCCTATCAGCTATGAGCGGAGGCGAGTCATCCAAGATCCAATATCTTTCCCCTGATACCTTACACCCTGTACCCTGAACCTTATCCCCCTGTATCCTGTATCTTGAATATTTTTTTCTTTGCGCCTTTGCGTGAGAATGCGCCTGAATCTGGTAACAGACATAAAGTTCTTTTTGCAACTGACAACGGACAACAGACAACGGACCATGCCGAAGGCGTGTAATCCTGTATCCAATGTCCATAATCAAATAGACAGATTTCATTGATCCAAAATTATTCGCATTACAGTATCCGGACGCACTTTTTTTTTGCAACGGACCACGGACGACGGACAACAGACCATGCCGAAGGCGTACTATCCAAAATCTAAAATTTGATTTCCAGTGTCGCAATATATTGCGAATTCGCAATATATAACGAAAAATTTCTCATCGAATTTTAACAATTTCGCTTCTCCCACCGTTACCAATCTTCATTTTCTACACGATACAGGGTAGTTAGAATATAGGCTGCATTCCCGGCCGATTGCGGTATCAAATTTGCTATATTTGCGTGTCATAAAGTTATCAAAATAAGGGATATTGGATATGGTTAACCTTGAAATCCTGGTGCACATATCGATCGAACACCGCCATGAGTTTATGCAGGCCTTCGAGATGTTTTCCATGAAACAGGCCAAAGGAGATGAATGCACCGGTGCTTGTTTGGACCGCAGCATTTTTGAATGCATCGGCACTGCCAACTGCTTTCTCTGGCTGGAAAAGTGGACCGATTCCCGATCACTCGATGCGTACATGGAAACTGACCATTTTAAGGCAATTCTCGGAGCTATCCAGGTGCTGGGAAAGCTGGTTGCCATCCATACAGGCGAGCTCTCCGAGCTGAGTGCGGGCAGCCTGTAGAGCTTACAATCCCATGTCGCTCCGGAAAAATCCGGTTTTCCGGGATGCGCTGACAAATGAAGCGCACTGTGAGCCGGAATCCATAAATGCTATCAACCTTCAACAAATCAGCGCTGTGTGGACCACAAGGAGGTCTTAAAGATGAGAGTAAACCGTTTTATTTCAGTTGCCGTTTCAATGATGCTGATAGGTGTATTTTCCGGAGCGGTCGTCCGGGCACAGGAAAAAGGCGATGACCTGCGCGCCAAAGTGCAAAACCCCATCAGTTCATTGATCAGCCTGCCGTTTAAATTCACCTTCGATTACGGCGCTCCTAACGGAGAAGCCTCTTTTCTGAACATCCAGCCGGTGATTCCGGTCACCGTCGGCAGCTGGAACCTGGTCAACCGCTTGATCGTGCCCCTGATCGACAGCCCCGGTGCGATCACCACGCCCGATACCCCGAACCCGATTCCCGGCAACGGCGCCACCGGACTCGGTGACATCAACTATTCGCTCTTTTTCTCGCCGGTAAAATACGACAAATGGATCTGGGGTGTCGGCCCATCGTTCACCTTTCCCACGGCCACTGACGACCAGCTGGGCAGCGACAAGTGGAGCGCCGGTCCCACAGCAGTGGCCCTGTCCCAGCCGCAGTGGGGATCGATGGGGATGCTTGTCCGGCACCTGTGGTCATATGCCGGAAAAGACAACCGCGCAGACGTCAACCAGTCTTTGATCGAACCGTTTGTCAACTACAACCTGCCCCAGGGATGGTACCTGATCACGGACCTGATCATCACCGCCAACTGGGACGCACCTTCCGACCAGCGCTGGACCGTGCCGCTGGGCGGCGGGGCCGGCAAGCTGTTTAAAATCGGGAGCCAGGCCATGAACGCCAGAATGGAGGCTTACTACAACGTCGAGAAACCGGACAGCGCGCCGGACTGGCAGTGGGGGTTTACGATACAGTTTTTGTTCCCCAAATAAAATTGCTGCGCAATTTTATGGAACGCGGCTGCGCCGCTCAATGACGCAAGAGCACAACGTAACAAAATAAATAAGGATGGAACCAATGGAAACCAATAAAAATCCTTTGGCAACTGGCATGCAGGCCGTGGTCATTCTGGCGGCGGTTTTTCTGGTTGGAATTATGATCTTCGTGCTCCCGGGTCGCGATGTGACCGGCCCGGATAAGATTGCGAAACCGGCTGCGGCAACCGGAGACGCCGATGCCGTTGCGCAGAAAGCCGGGCAATCGGGTGACACCAGTCCGGACGACTCTTTTGCGAAGTACGGGCAGGTCTTCAAGGGCAAGATTGCCAAATCCTACGCAGAATCCAGGGAATGGTGGCCTTCCGCTCCCAAACCACCGGCCGGCACACCCAACGTCATTATATTCCTGCTCGACGACACGGGCTTCGGTCATCTGGGTTCCTTCGGCGGCCTGACCGACACACCCAACATTGACCGCCTCGCAAAGAACGGACTCCGCTATAATAATTTTCACACCACGGCGCTCTGTTCCCCGTCACGGGCCGCGATCATGGCCGGGCGTAACCATCACCGTATCGGCCTGGGGTCGCACTCCCTCACCGCCATGGGATTCCCGGGTTACAACGCTTTTCCACTCGAATCCGGCAAATCGGTGGCCAAACATCTGCAGAAGGCGGGTTTTGTGAACTACGCCATCGGCAAGTGGGATCACACGCCGCTCTATGAAGTGTCTGAGAGCGGCCCGTTCGATCGCTGGCCTTCGGGTGAAGGGTTCGATCACTACTATGGATTCATGGCCGCCGATGCCGACAACTACCGTTCGTTGGTCTGGCGCGACCACTATCCCACGGAGGATTGGGAAGGGAAACCGGGTTACCACTACAGCGAAGCCATGGCGGACGAGGCCATCCGCAACATCACTTCGCACCGCTCTGTTTCACCCGACAAACCCTTCATGCTTTTTTGGGCGCCGGTGGCCATGCATTCCCCCCACCAGGCGCCGCCTGACTATATTAAAAAATACAAAGGCAAGTTTGACATGGGCTGGGACAAGGCCCGTGAGAGCATTCACAAAAAGCAGTTGCAGATGGGTATCATTCCGCCGGGAACCAAACTGACCAAACGGACCGCTGAAATCCCTGCCTGGGACAGCTTGAAGCCGGAAGAACAGAAGCTTTATGCCCGCCAGATGGAAGTCTTTGCCGCCATGCTCGAACACGTGGATGCCCAGATCGGAAGGATATTGAAAACATTGGAGCGCACCGGCCAACTGGACAACACGCTCATCTTCGTCACGGCCGACAATGGCTCATCCGGTGAGGGCGGGTTGACCGGCAGCTTCAATGAAACTTACGTGCTGAACGGCCTGCAAACGCCCTTCGATGCCAACATGAAACATTACGAAGGTTGGGGCGGTCCGGAGACTTATCCACATTTCCACGCCGGTTGGGCGCTGGCAGGCAACACCCCGTTCCAGTATTTCAAACAGATTGTTCACCGCGGTGGTATTCAGGATGCGCTCGTGATCCATTGGCCGGCCGGCATCAAAGCCAAAGGCGAAGTCCGCCAGCAGTATCATCATATCACGGATATTGCTGCGACAATCCTTGATGTGACCAAAACCCCGTTCCTCAAGGAACTGGATGGCGAGGAGCAGATGGATCTGGATGGCGTGAGTATGGCCTACTCATTCGATAATCCGAATGCACCAACCCGGCATCCCGAACAGTATTACGAATTATTTGGCAACCGTGCCATCTACCAGGATGGTTGGAAAGCGGTCACGATCCACGCCAATCGCATGCCGTGGGACTTGAACCGGACCAGCCCGTTCGAGGACGATGTCTGGGAACTCTACAACCTGAACGAAGATTTCTCCGAGGCGGTCAATCTTGCCGACAAACATCCCGAGAAGCTGGAGGCGCTGAAACAGCGGTGGGAAGAACTGGCCTGGGAGAACAACGTCTATCCACTCTATGACGATATGATCCAGCGCATTGCCAAGCAGCAGAACCGGTTGTTCGGTGACCGCAAGGAATTTATCTATTTCAACCCCGGTGCCCGGCGCATCGCGGAAAAGGCCTCCGCTCCGGTCAAGGGTCGGTCACACACCATTGAGACGACCGTGAACCTTACCGGCAAGGAAGAGGGTGTCCTCGTTGCCTGCGGCGGATTCACCGGCGGATACACGCTCTTCATCAAAAATAACAAGGTCACCTACGACTACAACTATTACAACGGTCTCTACTATACGCTCGAATCGCCGCTACTTCCGAAGGGCGAGGTGAACATCAAGTTTGTCTTCACCGAAACCGGTGGCGTTACAAAGGGATTGCCCGGGGGCAAAGGAGAGCTGCACATCAACGGCAAGATGGTTGCTGAGGTGAAGATGCCGGACATGCATATTTCAACCTTTTCGCTCTCGGAAACATTTGATGTGGGGATCGATGCAGGAACACCGGTCAGTGACAAGTATCGGGTTAAGAACCATTACCCGTTTACCGGCACATTGGATAAAGTGGTCATAACGTTGACCGGAGAAGATGAATACAAAAATCCCAGGGAAGCAAGTGTTATTGAATCGAATTAGGTTTTGATTCGGAAGAGTTTTCTCGTTCCCATTTCGGTTGCCGGGATGGGAACGAGCCGGTGCTGTTTTGCTACGGGTAAAGAAGTTGAATAACTTATTCATCTAAGAAAGGGAGAACGAGCAATGAAGAGAATGATTTCATGTAAAACTTTAATTGCAGCAGCTGTGGCCGTATTGGCGCTGTGCTTTGCCGCACCGACGGCCTTCGCAGCCGACAAGCCCAACATTCTGATCATTTGGGGAGATGACATCGGCTACTGGAATCTGAGCCACATCAACCGTGGCATGATGGGTTACCAGACACCGAACATTGACCGCATTGCCGACGAAGGACTGTCGTTCACCGATTACTACGGCGAGCAAAGCTGCACCGCCGGCCGCGCAGCCTTTATCACCGGTCAGATCCCGGTGCGCACCGGGAACACCAAAGTCGGCATGCCGGGAGCACCCCAGGGACTCCAGAAAGAAGATCCTACCATCGCTGAGTTGCTCAAGCCGCTGGGCTACGTGACCGGCCAGTTCGGCAAGAATCACCTGGGCGACCGTAACGAATTCTTTCCGACCGTGCATGGTTTCGATGAGTTCTTCGGCAATCTCTATCACTTGAACATCGAGGAAGAACCCGAACTGCCGGATTATCCGACTGGTAAATTGGGTGAAAATATAAAACCGCGGGGCGTGTTCAAGTGTAAGGCCACGGAGAAGAATAATCCGAAAAAAGATCCGCGTTTCGGGGCCTGGGGCAAGCAGGTGTGCGAAGACACCGGACCACTTACAGCTAAGCGCATGGAAACGGTGGACGAGGAGTTCCTGACCGCGACCAAAGACTTCATCAAACGGGCCGATAAGGCTGACCAACCGTTTTTCGTCTGGTTCAACGCCACGCGGATGCATGTCTTCACCCATCTCAAGGATGCGTCCAAGGGCAAGACCGGTCATGGCATCTATCCGGACGGGATGGTCGAACATGATGGTCATGTTGGCCAGCTGCTTGATCTGCTCGATGAGCTTAAAATCACCGACAACACCATCGTGATATACAGCACCGATAACGGGGCTGAAGTCTTTACCTGGCCTGACGGCGGAACCACACCGTTTCACGGTGAGAAGGCCACCACCTGGGAGGGTGGTTTCCGGGTGCCTGCCGCGGTGCGCTGGCCCGGCAAGATCCCGGCAGGCAAGGTGGTCAACGGCATTGTTTCCCACCAGGACTGGATGCCCACCCTGTTGGCCGCCGCGGGAGAACCCAACATCAAGGAAAAATTGCTCAAAGGCCACAACGCAGAACAAAAGAAATTCAGGGTCCACCTGGACGGTTACAACATGCTCGACTACTTCAAGAAGGGTGGCGAGGGCGACGGCCCGCGCAAAGAAATCTTCTATTTCACCGATGTCGGCGACCTGGCCGCAGTGAGATACGAGGACTACAAGGTGCACTTCATGATCCAGGAAGCGCATGGGTTCGACGTTTGGAAGAACCCCTACACCCCCCAGGCGTGGCCTTCACTGGTGAACCTCCGTGCTGACCCCTTCGAGCGCGGCATGCATGAATCGATCGGCTACAGCTGGTGGGCAACGCGCCGAATGTTCAGCATCAGCGCAGCGGCTGTAATCACGCAGGATTTCCTGAAGAGTTTCCTGGACTTTCCCCCGCGGCAGGAGCCGGGCAGTTTCAGTGTGGACGCAATCATCAAGCAATTGGAAGCCGCGAGGGCCGGCGGTAAGTAACTGCGCACGAGCGTCGATCGCTTAGTTGTTCAATGAATAGGAAGGCGACCGCATCCTGGTCGCAGCGTTCCGTTTTGAGCGAGCGGATACGGATTCGAACAACTACGACCGCTGGTGGATTGAACGCAGCGCTTTTTCGGTGACTGCCATCCAGGAGATCGTGGCCGGATTTATCGGAACGTTCAAGGAATTCCCACCGCGCCAGAAGCCGGCCAAGTTCAACGTGGATGACGTGATGGCCCAGATGTACAAAACCGGTGCCCATTGAGACTGTGAGTTCTTCTGGCGCATTAATGGCTGCCCCGTGACACGGCCAATTGCGTTTCACAGGGTAGCCGGGCCCAAAAGGGGCGGGCGCCTGTCATTTGAGCATGGCTGATTATGGCCGGGAGTTCAAGAATGTCCAGAATGCTCTGGCCATCAACCCGGAAATGATGGCCGGCAGTTGCATAAATTGGACCCAGGATTTTACAAACGGCACCAAAATCACCCGGGCGGTTTGGGTATTTCGGGTGATTGGCAATACGGATAAAGCCGTTTTCGGTGAACAAACAGGTGGTCCATGCTGTTTGTCCTTTTTTGACTAACCACTGATAAGAAAGTCCATGGTGAACGTGCACGGGGTCAGTCAGGACAAGCAGCAAATGGATGTCGAGATGACATATGAGCCAAATGTCACGGGCTGTTGACATTGAAAATCTGTAATTATACTCCGAATATAGGAATGATACTTCGAAGATAGAGGTGCAATGGCAACCAAAAAAAAGGAATAAAGTTATGAAAATGGCCCGACCGGACTATTTACTGGTGCTTCTGGTTGTGCTGACGCTCAGCGGATGCGCATCCCAGCCCAAAGATCAGATCACGCTGATGCCGGCGCCCGATGTCTACGATCAGGGAGATTGGGACCCGTTTACCGACCGCGACCCTATCAAGGACATCCCCTACGGCGGGATTCTCTATGCCACCGACCGCCAGCCGGCCCAAAAAGAGGGGCAGTATTATCTAAATGATCGCGGGCAAGTGCTGCGCTTCGGGGTGGCCCAGGTTACCGTGGGCAAGGAGGGCGTAAGCTGGGAAGAGGCCAGACGCGTCTCATTACTCAAAGAGCGGCCTGAAGATTACCCGCTCAAGGTGACCGCTGTCCGGGAGGTCGGGATTCTGGACAGCAGCGTCAACGCGTTCACCGATCAGCTGGTGGTGCAAGAACAGCGGCAGCTGCCGGACGGCCTCGATGCTAACAAAAGCTGACCCCTTTACACTCAATTAAATTAACCCATTTAGTGCGCGTCTGTTTGCAAGATCGAATCTGATCAAAATCGGAGGTCAGCATAATATTATCGATGG